>Ga0210387_10000023_pt1 | contig 170074 bp, 153 predicted proteins | sample IncBWC7OmetaG_FD_160108 | JGI IMG/M metagenome (GOLD analysis project Ga0210387, IMG submission 160108) | Forest soil microbial communities from Barre Woods Harvard Forest LTER site, Petersham, Massachusetts, United States - Inc-BW-C-7-O ...
TTCTTTCAGCCGCTCGAGGAGCGTCGGTTCGGGTTTTCCGAAGAGGGTGATCATAAGAGTGGCCCGCGCGCGGCAAAAGGCGGGAAAGAAAAGTGTAACAGATTGGGTGGGGAGGGGATGGGGGGGGCGATTGGCGAACGGATAGAGAGTCGGGATTAGGAAAAAGCGGCCCGCCTCCGAAGGCAGGCCCTACGAGGGCAACAGAAAGGAAAGAAGGCGGCGTAAAGCCGCCCCTACACAGGCGGGAGTGACCCAAGAGGGAGGGGCAAGCCCCTCCCTTACAAAGGCGGGGGATTTGGGTGGTCGGCGTTAGACCGTAAAGGCGTCAGCTTCAGAAAGCGGCCGCTACATTGGGAGCGGATTGGTTGTGGCCAAAACTTGCTTGGGGGTTGGAAGGCCTCAGGCCTGAAGGCCTGAGCTACAGAGCTAGACTTGGACTTCGACGGCGGTTAGGCGGAGTTTGCCGGATTTTACGGCGGATTCCAGGGCGATGACGATGGATTCGTCGAACTTGGAGCCGGCGAGGGCTTTGATGCGGCCGAGGGCGTAGTCGAGATCCATGGCGTTTTGGTAGGGGCGATTGGTGGTCATGGCGTCGAGTGTATCGGCGACGCCGATGATTCGGGCCATTTGCGGAATTTGCGGTCCGGTCAGGCCGTAGGGATAGCCGCGGCCGTCCATATGTTCGTGGTGCAGTTCGATGCCCGGCAGCATCTCTTTGAGCTGAGAGACGGGGCGCATGATGTTGGCGCCCTTGGTGGTGTGCGTCTTCATGATTTCGAACTCTTCGGGCGTCAACGAGCCGGGCTTTTTGAGGACGCGGTCGTCCACGCCGATCTTGCCAACGTCATGGAGGAGAGCGGCAATTTTCAGCTTGTCGAGAGCCTCGGGCGAGAGGCGCAATTCCTGGGCGATGATGGTGGAATACTTCGCGACGCGGCCGGAATGGCCTCGGGTGTAGGGATCCTTTTCGTCAATCGCGGCGGCAAGCATGCGGATCGAGCCGATAAACAGTTCGCGATTTTTCTCGGCGGCTTCCTTCAGCTTCTCGATGTACTCTTCGATGTCGCTGGCCATGAGGTTGAAATTTTCGGCCAGCTCGCTGATTTCTGTGGCGCCGCGAACCGGGGTGCGCTGGTGGAACTCACCGCGGCTGATAGCGCGCGTGGAGGCGGCCAGCGAACGAATGGGGGTGCTGATGCCGACGGCAAAGAAATAACCGAAGAGAATTGCGACCAGGATCACGACGCTGACGAAGGCCAGGGCCTGCTGGTTGAGTTCCGTGACGCCGGCGTCGGCGCGGGCTTCGTCGACGCTGCGTTCGGCGATGACGGCCCAGTTCACCTCGGGGAAGGTGCTGTAGGTGCCGACCATCTCCACCCGGCGATTGCCGTCTTTTTCGATAAAGTGGACGGTTTCGGTGTTGCGCAATTCCTTGGGGAGCGCTTTGATCTGGGCCACCATGTGCGACTTCTCGCTCAGATCTTCGCCAGGCACAAAATGCTTGGTATCCGGATGGGCGACGATGTGGCCATAGTGGTCGACGATAAAGACGGTGCGGCCGCGGACGCTGGCGTCCTGCAGGCGATGGAGAATGGGGTCGAGCGAAACCACGGCTGCGAGCATGCCGGTGAAGTTGTCTTGGTCGTCTTTCAAAGGGACCGCGATTACGAAAGCGGGGCGATTGTCCGGCGCCAGGGCCAGAGGATCGCTGCGGAATTTTACGGACTGGACGCACGTGACGAAAGCGCGCTGGAGAGCCTTGGCGACGAAGGGGTCCTGCTCGGCGCGGAAATTTCCCTGGGAAGCGCTGGTGCCCTTGCCGTCGCGGCCCACGGCGGTCAGGTAGACGAACGAGTTGCGGTTGGAATCGACAAAATTCTCGAGGAGCCGGGTGACTTTGGGTTCGGCGACGGGGTCGGTGACGTTGTCGATGAGGCCGGTAAGGGTCAGAATCTGGCGCTGGCTGATCAACTGTTGGGTCAGGTTGGCTTCGAAGAACTGGATTTCCTGCGCGAGGGAGCGGCTCATTTCCGTTTGCTGCACCCGCTCCGTATCCACGAGCTTTTCCTGGCTGAGTTCGAGAACCTGGCGGTGATACAAACCGATGGGAAGCGCGCTCACAAGCAGGAGCGCACCGAGCACAAGCCAAAGGATGCGCACCCGGCCGGAACGGAGGCGCGTCAAAAACGATGGAACAATCTCCGCCATCGCAACAGATTGATTTTAGAGGGCGGGAGAGGGGAAAGCGGCTGGCCTAAAGGACAGGGGGAGCGGAAATGCAACTGGGACGGAGGTACTGGGAGGATGGTAATCAGTAACCGGTAATCAGTAAACAGTAAGAGCGGTGGTCGGGATTGTTGAATTTGGTGGCTTGGGCTCTGAAGATAACAGCGATCAGATAGCAGAGAGCAGGAGGCGTGGAAGCGGCGTCCACGCAGGCGGGATTAGCGGAAATGGGTGATTTTGGGGATCGTCGGAATTTGTGCTTATCTTCTCTGCCTATTTTCGCCGCTTAACTTGGTTACTTATCCGGGGCGGCTACTCTCGTTTTAGGGGCCGTTCCATGATGGCGCGGATGGCTTCGCGGGGGGAATTGCCGAGGTGGAGGATGCTGTGCACTTGTTGGGTGATGGGGAGCTCGATGCGGTTTTCGCGGGCGAGGGCCAGGAGGGCGGCGGTTGTGCCGACTCCTTCGGCGATCATGGTCACGCCTGCCAGGATTTCGGCGAGAGAGCGCCCCAGGCCCAATTCGAATCCAACGCGGCGGTTGCGGCTTTGAGCGCCGTAGCAGGTGAGAATGAGGTCTCCCATGCCCGCGAGGCCGCTGAGGGTTTCGGGCTTGCCGCCGAGAGCGGAGGCGAGGCGCGTCATTTCGGAAAGCCCACGGGTAATTAGAGCGGCCAGCGAGTTTGCTCCCAAGCCAAGACCCTGGCAAGCGCCGGCGGCGATGGCCATGACATTTTTCATGGCACCGGCGAGTTCCACACCCACGACGTCGTCGTTGGTGTAGAGGCGAAAGGACGGGCCGGAAAATTCCTCCTGCAGAAACGCGCCCAGGGCCGGATCCTGCGAAGCGAGCGCGACGGCGGTCGGCTGGCCTTGCGCGGCCTCGGCTGCGAAAGAAGGGCCGGAAAGCACCGCGACGGCCGGCACGAAACGCGCGTTGAGAACTTGCGAAATGACCTCGCTCATGCGCAGGTGGGTCGCCGGCTCAAGCCCCTTCGTGGCGTTGACGAAGACTGCCTCTCGCGAGAGATAGGGAAGCGCCAGGGCGAAAATTGCGCGGGTGTGCGCGGAGGGCACGACGCCGAGAACGATTTGAGCTTCGTGCAAGACTTCTTCGAGGTTCGCGGAGGCCCGAACGGATGGCGGGACGGCCACGCCGGGCAGGTATTTCCTGTTTTCGCGGTCGCGTTCGATGGACTCCGCGAGGGAAGCGTTGCGGACCCACAAGCGGAGATCATGTTTGCGCCGGCTATTGGAGAGTACAACGGCAAGACCGGTGCCCCAGCTTCCTCCGCCGAGGATTGCGATGCGGCTCAAGCGGCGTCTCCGCTGGATTTGCCGAATGAAAACTTGGGTTCTGTGCCGTCCACAAGGCGCTGGAGGTTGGCGTCGTGCTTGAAGATGATAAGGGCGGAGGCGAAAAGCGTGCCGAAGTCGACCACCAATGGCGGCGCGTGGCCGGGCGCCCAGAGGAAGTACATCAGCAACGGCATCGCTGCCGCCGCGGATACGGAGCCGAGAGAAACATAGCGCCATGCCAAGCTCACCAGAATAAAAACAAGCAGCGCACTGAGAGCAGCCATCGGAGAAAGCATCAGGAAAACACCGAGCGCCGCGGCGACGCCCTTGCCGCCATTAAATCCAAGCCAAACCGGAAAGCAGTGGCCGAGCAGAGCGAATACGCCTGCGAGCATCAAGGCGGTGGAATTTTGTTCGGAGAAACGCCCGGCGAGCCAGACGGCGGCGGCACCTTTTGCAACGTCGAGCAAGAGCGTAAGGATTCCCGCGGCCGGGCCGACGACGCGCGCGACGTTGGTGGCGCCGATGTTTCCACTGCCGGATTTGCGGATGTCGCTTCCCGCAAAGAGTTTTGCGAGGATCAGGCCAAACGGAATGGAGCCGAGGAGGTACGCGGCGGCCAGAAGAAGGGAAGTGGTCGGCGTGAGAGACGGCATGCAGCCTTAAGCCTCCGGTGCGAAGTGGAACGTTTGCAGGGTAGTGTACTCCGCTCCGGTGGGTTTGAGATTGCTTTCAATGAGATGGAACTCTGCCGCCTGAAGTGAGCCAAATGCCTGTGCGTGCCTTTCTTGAATCGCGTGGTGCAACTTTGGCGGAATGCCCGGGAGCGGAAATCTTGCCAGCGTCAGATGCGGAGTAAACGGGCGGTCCTCGAGAGGGAATCCGAGGCGATGCGCGGCCTGATCGATGTCCGCGGCAAGGGATTTCAGGTTCGCGGAGGCCTGCATTCCGGCCCAGAAGACACGGGGGCGCTTTTCGTTTGGGAAAAAGCCGAGGCCGCGAAATTCGAGGGTGACCGGCTCGGGGGAACGAACTGCAACGAGCACGTTTTGCAGCGGGCCCAGTTTCGCGGGTTCTGTTTCGCCGAGAAATTTCAGGGTGAGGTGCAGATTTTCGGCGCGAACCCACTTCACGTTCGGAGCCACGGCGCGAAATTCTTTCAGGAGAGATGCGAAGCCGGCTCGAATGTTTTCCGGAATTTCGATGGCGATGAAAAGTCGCACTTAGGGAACCTGCCTCAATTGGCCGGATTGACGCGGCGAGGCTGGGGTTTGCCTTCGAAGAGGTAGTGAACGCGAACCATGTCGAGGGCAAACTGCGAGGCGTAGAAGCGGATCATTTCCCGGTCGCCGGGAAGATGAACGAGGCGGTCCTTCGTGCCCGCGGGAGTTGCCAGCGCGATGTGCACGGTGCCGACCGGTTTTTCTTCGCTGCCGCCGCCCGGGCCGGCGATGCCGGTGATGCCAACGCCGAATGTGCTGCCGACGCTGCGGCGAATGCCTTCGGCCAGGGCGATCGCCACCTCGGCGCTGACCGCGCCTTTGGAGGCGATGAGTTCGGCGGGCACTTCCGTCCACACGGTTTTTCGCTCGTTGCTGTAAGAGACCACGCCGCCCAGAAAATAGGTGGAGCTTCCCGGGATGCGGGTCAGGCGTTCGGCGAGAAGTCCGCCAGTGCAGCTTTCGGCGGTCGAAATTGTGGCGCGATTGGTGGTGAGGAGTTCCGCGACAACGTCTTCCAGAGTGACGGCTTTGTGGGCAAAGATGCGGTCGCCCAGCGCAATTTCGAAACTGCGGATGATTTCGTCGAGCGAGGTTTCGGCCTGAGTGGCGTCGTCGGTCCAGAGGCGGAGATGAATCTGGATTTCGCCGGGCGCGGCGAGGATTGTGGTGTTCACCTGGGGGTACCGCGTGTAAATCGGGCGGATACGCTCTTCGACGTGGGATTCGCCGAGACCGGTGACGCGCAGCTCGCGGTGAAACATGCGCACACCGGATACGCGGCGTTGCAGGCGCGGGAGCACCTGTTCGAGGAATAGAGGTTTTAGTTCGCGCGGGGGGCCGGGGAGGAGCGCGACCATGCGGCCTTTGTCTTCGATCCAGAGACCGGGGGCGGTGCCGCGGGGATTTTCGAGGACTTCGGCGCCTTCGGGGACCATGGCCTGACGGAGATTGACGGCCGGCATGTCGCGCTTGAAGCTGCGGAACCTGGCTTCGATGGCACGAACGACTTCGTCATTGCGCTGCAGGCGGCGGCCGAGAAGTTCGGCGACGGTTTCGCGGGTCAGGTCGTCTTCGGTGGGACCGAGGCCGCCGCTGGCAATCACCACGGGCACGCGATTCAGAGCGTCGCGGAAGGCTTCCGCGAGGAGTTCGCGATTGTCGCCGACGATAGTCTTGCGCAAGACTTCGATGCCGAGCTTATTTAGTTCTTCGGTGAGGAAGAGCGAGTTGGTGTCCACCCGGTCCGGGGTGAGGAGTTCGGAGCCAACGGCGATGATTTCGGCTTTCATGGAGATTATTGTAGCTCACCCGGTGCAGCGGACGGGTTGAATGGGAGCTGAATAAGGGAGATTAACCGTGGAGAGGCAGGCCGCGGACGTTCCAGTCGATGGTGAAGAGGGAGCTGTTGGCGGCGAGAATGCCGCGGCCGCTTGGAAGGAGCGCCAGACCCACGAGTGCTGAGCCGCTGAGGACGTGTTCGGCGTGGCCTTGGGGAGAGATGCGCACGACACCGCGACGCCCGCCGAAGGAGGCGACCACGTATAGATTTTCATCCTGATCGAAGGCGAGGCCTTGCGGGCGGCCGAGGCCGCGGTAGAAGACGTGCACTTCGCCATTTTGCGTGATGCGGTAGACGCGGTCGTAGCTGGAGGTGGTGGGGCCGCTCACGTAAAGTTCGCCGCTGGGGTGGAACGCCAAATGGTAGGCGGCGATGGAAGGCTCGAGCGTGGCGAAGACGAAAATTTCGCGCTCGGGACTGATCTTGAAAATTGTGCCGCTGCGGTCGCCGACGAACAGATTGCCTTTCGCGTCAAAGGCCAGGCCGGTTGCGACGCCCATGCCTTCGATCCATTGTTCGCTGCGGCCGTCGGGAGTGACACGATAGATTGTGCCGTCATGGCGGCAGGAAACGAAGAGATCGCCTGTCGCACTGAGGGCCAGGCCCGTTGGATTCACCAGCGAAGTCACGAAGGGTTTTACGGTATAGCTGGTGTTGATCTTGTAGAGGGACACGGGGACGCGCTGGCCGCGAGGACCGCTGAAGGTGACGTAGATATTTCCCTGGGAATCCACGGCGGGATTGGTTACGGGGTGCAGGTTGTCGGCGATCTGGAAGCCGAGCGCCACCGGGAACGGCTGGCTTTCGCTTTGGGCGTTCACGATCTGGATGGTGCGGCCGTTGGCGTTTTCCGGCACGCGCGCAATCAGGCGATTGCTGCTGGAGAGAGAAAGCGCCGCTTCAGACTCGCCAAAGCGAACCAGCGGGCGGCCGCCGTGGCGCGAGGTAAAGCCGCTGCCAAAAATTGCGATTTCGCCGCCAGGAATGGCAGCAGCGGGGGCAATTCGCTCAATGTGAGGGATGCCGTTCTTTTCTGATGTGGTGCCAAACCCGAATTTCATTGCCGTTGCCCAAAGATCATAGCCAATGAAAGTGTAACGCGAGACGTAGACAAATGGCAGCGTAGACCCCGGCCATCCAGTCGTCGGCCATGATGCCCCAGCCGCCGGGGAGTTTTTCGAGGCGGCGGCAGGGGAAGGGTTTGGCTATGTCAAAGAGACGGAAAAGCAAGAAGCCGGCGAGCAAGAATTTCCAGTTGAGGATGCTCATGCCGGAATAAAGGGCGAAGGTGGCTGCATCTTCGGACCTTAGGAAGAGCATTGGGCCGACCGGAGCCAAGCTCAGGAGGAGTACGAGGTGCACTCCGGAAACTTCGTCGATCACCACGAATTGTGGGTCTTTCAGACCAGCAAATTCAGCAACTTGCCTACTGGCCTGAACTCCGAGCAATGCTAAGAAACCCCACACAGCAATGGAAGGAATAAGGGCGACCGCAATGCCAAGCGACCCCGAGCGAAAGGGAAGGTCGATTCCGAGTCCGACGCCCAGGACCTCATTAAGAACGTAGAACCAGGTGAAGGGGTGAGCAACGACGGCTACGAGCAGGCCAACCGCGGAGCCCCAGGTGCCGGGGGCGGGCTTGAGGTAGCCGGTGCCGAAAACCGTGGCGATGGCGTAAGCGAGGCGCGGCTTGGGGGCCGGGGACGGACTTGCGGCCGGATCAGTGGATGGTGTCATCGGTTTTGTGTCCGCCTTCCCGCAACGCGCGGCGATCGAGTTCGGGGAGTTCCTCTTCGTCGAAGATGGGGTCGGACACAACGTACTTCTCGGCGGCCCACGCGCCGAGGTCCATCAAACGGCAGCGCTCGGAGCAGAACGGGAAGTCCGCGTCCGTGGCGGAGTCAGTGGGTTTCTTGCAAATGGGGCAGCGGTGTTTCATGGTGAAGAAATTGTTTTACCATCCGGAGGGGGATGGGGACAAGCGAAGAGGGGATGCGACGCGAGAGGGCGGTTGAAAATTTCGCAAGACGGCCCGCCTCGGAAGGCGGGCCCTACAAGTGCGACTGGGTTAACCGAGGACCCGTAACGCGGCACCCGTGGAAATCCGCGTTAATCTCTCCGGGGAAATCTCTGCCTTGATGGGAGCCATGTCAGGGATTGCCCTGCGCTGCTGGATTTCGACGACGCGGCCGATCAGGTCGTAGGCGTCGGTCTTCGTAATCTCTACTTTTACTTCGTCGCCTGTTGCTGCAATCTCGCCGTTCGGCAACTCGATGTCGGTAAGGTAGAGCTTGCCGTCGATGTCGGGAGCCATTGATTCGAGGCGGGCTTCCCAGACGAGGGGATTGTCTTTCGAAGGGCCTTCGACCAGGGCGGTTTCCGTGCGGCCTTTGCGCTTGCGCAGATTTTCGCGGGAGATTTTCTTTTGCAGGGCCATCAGGCGGTTGCGGCGGTCGTTGATGGTTTCGGCGTCGACCTTGCCGTCGAGCGGGAAGCTGGAGGCGTTGTCCACGTCGGAATATTCGAAGACGCCCATCCAGTCGAGCTTCGCGGCGGCGACGAAATCATAGAGTTCCTGGAAGTCGGCATCGGTTTCGCCGGGGAAGCCGACGATGAAACTAGTGCGGAGCGCGAGGCCGGGAATGGTGGCGCGCATACGTTCGAGGAGCTTCAGGAACGCATCGCCGTGCGAGCCGCGCTTCATGCGGGCGAGGACGTTGCGGCTGGCGTGCTGCAGCGGCATATCAATGTATTTCGCGAGGCGCGGGTGAGCCGCGAGGGTTTCGAGCATCTTTTGCGTTACGCGGTTTGGATAGGCGTAGAGAAAGCGGACCCAGAGGAGGTCTTCCACTTGTGCGAGGCGCTCGAGGAGTTGCGCGAGGCCGTCGCGAAGGCCGAGGTCTTCGCCGTAGGAGGTGGTGTCCTGGCCGATGAGGGTGACTTCACGAGCTCCGGAGGCGGCGAGGTTTTCCGCTTCGCGGACGACAGATTCGAAACGGCGGCTGCGGAAGGCGCCGCGGAGCTGGGGAATGATGCAGAAGGTGCAGGGGTGATCGCAGCCTTCGGCGATCTTGATGTAGGCCTGATGCTTCGGCGTGGTGACGATGCGCGGCGTGAGATCGTGATAGAGAAATGCCGGGGGTTGCGCGGGCAGGACTTTTAAATCGCCTTCGACGGCTTCGATGATGCGCTCGACTTCGCCGGTGCCGACGACGGCATCGACTTCGGGAATCTGTTGGAGGATCTGGTCGCGATATCGTTCGACCAGGCAGCCGGCCACGATGAGTTTTTTGGCGGAGCCGAACTTCTTGTGCTCGGCCATTTCGAGGATGGCGTCCACGGATTCATTTTGAGCGGGCTCGATGAAGCTGCAGGTGTTGACGACGAGGATCTCGGCGTCATCGGCGCGCGGGGTCAGTTCGTAGCCCTCGCGGGCGAGAATGCCCATCATGACCTCGCTGTCGACGAGGTTCTTGGGGCATCCGAGGGAGATGAAACCGACTTTACGCATACAGTAGGGATGGCGCCTTTACGCCAATCTTTTCATTTTAGCATGGGTGGTTGTGGAACGACGGATTGAGGGGTGAGTTCGAGGAAAGGCGGCCCGCCTCAGAAGGCGGGCCCTACACAGACAAGAAGAGCCGATGCAAATGCAAACGCGGGCCCGACCTGGTTGGGGCCGCTACGGGAGCGGGAGAAACCCAAGAGGGAGGGGCGAGCCTCCCCTACACAGGCACGAGGGGTCGGTGCAGAAAAAAGCGGGGCGACCTGAAGGTGGCCGCTACTGGGTGGAGCGAATTTGTTCGAGCAGGGCGCGGAGGCGGAAGGCGTCGCAGACTCTTCCGCCGAAGCGGGCTTCGGCGTAGAGGGAGGTGAACTCGCCCACGGCGGAGCGGAGGCTGGGCTGGAGGGGAAGCGCGGCAGCGAATTCGCCCGGGGTTTGGGTTTCGGCGCGGGTGTAGCCGCGCTTTTCGAGCACGCGCAGCATCTCGGCGTAGAGGCGGGAGGCGAGTTGGGGATTATTTCGTAGTGCCGTCGATTGGCGCATTTGGAGCGCCAGGCTCAGCCAGGCGGCAAGAGACCGAATCCAATCAAACCGCAACACCACCAGGAGAAATATCAGTGCCGCCGGAAACACCATCCTGAGAAAGGTGTGCCTGCGCTGCCACTCGGTTAGGCCGGACATGCTGCGTTCCTGGGTACGGCGGAACCATTGCCTGAAGGATTCGGAATAATCCGTCGAGTTTTGCCGGACATTTTTCGCCATCGCCAACTGGTGCGCGAAATCGTAGTTGATCACCCACTCGTTCCAGGTTAACTGCATCCAGTCCAGGTACAAGTTCAGCCGGGAGAAGAGGCCGCTTGCGGAATCGTTGGCGGCCGGCGTGGGGTCGAAGTTGATCCAGCCGTTGTCTGGAAAATAGGCTTCCACCCAGCTGTGGGCATCGCTTGCGCGGACGATGTAATCTCCGGCGAGGTCGTTGAATTCGCCGGGCAGGAAGCCGTTCACTTCGCGCGAAGGGATGCCCAGAGTGCGCAGCATCACCGCCATCGCCGAAGCAAAATATTCACAATGGCCGGCTTTGGTTACAAAGAGGAATTGCGCCAGGGGATCGGCGCCGGGTTTTCCGGCCAGGTTCAACGTGTAGCCGAAATTCCGGCGGAGGTAACTTTCGAGGACAACGGCCTTGTCGTAGGGATTGCCGGCAGTAGCGGTGATTTTCTGCGCTAACTGGGGGATTCGGGGATCCAGCTTGTCGGGCAATTGCAAATAGAGGTTTTGGATCACATCGGGATATTCCGTGCCGGCAGTGCGCGCTTTCAAGGGCCGGGCCTCCGGGAGCAGCGAAATTCCCTCGTAACGAAGCTGAGAAAAATTGCGCGCGGGGTTGTACACGGAGCCGGCAAAATCCGTCCCCAGAGTGCTGCGGCGGGCGGTTCCGTCATACGTGCCGGCGTCGTTTGAGAAGTTGCCTCGCAATTGCATCAGTTGCGCGGGCGCAAAGAGGGCGTCGCTGGCCAGGGGTTGGAGCAGCACGATAAATTTAACCTCTGCGACGACCGGCACCTTCAAGTCGAGCGGGGAGCCGAGAGGTATCCAGCCGTCTTGCCCGGCGTAGTGCACGTCGTGCCACTTTTCCTGTGAGAACCACCTTCTGCCGTCGAAGGTGGAAAGGGCGATGCCGCGCCAGCGCAGCATCGGGTAGTTCACCGGAGTTCCGGTCTTCACCCGCATCACCACTGAAGTGTCCCGCTTGATCTCACCGATGCGGCCGAGTTCCACGCTGTCCGTGAATCCGGTCATGAGCGAAGGCTGGAAGCCGGTCCTTGCGAAATAGCCGGCGCTGAAGCGCGGAAAGAAGAAAAACAGCATCGAGCCGAGAATGATCGCGCCGGCGGCGACGCTAAGGGCCGCGAGCGACATGGCACGGTAGAATTTTCGTTCGCGGGAGGCTTCGGCGGTAATCGGCGGAAAAATAGTTCCGCGGGCGCCGCGGCGGACTTCCAGGCTCAAGAAAGAGGCCACACCGAATAAGAGGTAAACCACGAACAGGAAAAAGAAATTGGTGTCCACGGTGAAAACGGCGGAGGCGAGAACCGCAGCGAAGGAAAGCATGGCCAGGAAGACGGCGTCGCGATCGGTTGCGGCACTATAGAGCCGCAACACGGTAACGAACAACAGAAAATGCACGGCGGCGAGCAGGGCGGCGTAGAGAGAGCTGTTTGACGTGCCGCTGGCCAGATTGCGCGAAATGAACAGCGCGTCTAAGGGAAAGAAGAACACATAGGCGAGGACCAGCCTTGTTGCGGCGGTCTGTTTCAGCTCGGTAGCGTGGCCGCGCCACCACCGGAATCCCTTGTAAAGAATCGCCAGCGGGGCAGCAAACGTGGTTACCAGGTCGAGTTTTCCCGTGCTGACCAGGGTGAGCGTGGCCGTCAGCACCAGAAAAAAGACCGAGGCGCGGAAGAATTGCTCCGCGGGGAGAGGCTGGGCCGGAGTGGTGACGGAGGACGCCATGGCTTGAGAGTTCAGGATATCACCCTGGGAGAACGGCACGATTTTGCGGGCGCGTAAGGATAAAGGGATGCGCTTAGCGGGACGCCAGAGCGGCGCGGGCCACTTTGCGGGTGAGATTGGAAATGGCGAGTGAGGAAAGACCGGCTAAGGGAAATGTTTTCGAGGAGGGAATGCGAGGGAGGGCTTCGACTTCGACACGAAAGGGATGCAAGGTGATTGCGCGATAGGTTACGGCGTGGCGCACTTTTTTCAGAGGGAGAAACTTTCCGCGAAATTTTCGGCTGAGGATGGAGGACTGTTCCGCGAATTTCCTGATCGCAGCGAGCGCCTTGCCGTGGGGTACGGCGACTGTGGGGAAATGCCACATGCGAGATACCAAAGTGTGGACGTCATCCGCCGCGGCGGATTTTTCCGCTGACTTCGGCGGCGCAAGGAGCAGTGTATTTCCCTGCGGGTCAACCAGCACAAGGGACGCCAGGGTGATCTCGACCGTGCCGCGCTTGCGGCGTTTCTCGGGGATCACGTCCGCCAAGCCCTGCTTGCGCGCTTCGCAAAATTCGCTGACGGGGCAGAGAAGGCATTGCGGCGAGCGCGGCGTGCAAAGGGTCGCGCCCAATTCCATCATCGCCTGATTCCAGTCGCCGGGCGATTGCCCGGCAAGCAAATGGCCGGCGGCTTTCTGCAGTTTCGGCCAGTTCCCGTTCGCACGTAGATCGCCGCGCACTGCATTCAACCGCGCTATGACGCGAGCGACGTTTCCATCCAGCACGGCATGTTTCTTTTGAAAGGCGATGCTGAGGATGGCTGCGGCGGTGTAGGCGCCGATGCCGGGAAGAGCCAGGACTTCGGAGAGGTCGCTCGGGAAGATTGCGTTGTGGTTTGCGACTACCAGTTTTGCCGTTTTTTGCAGATTGCGCGCACGTGAGTAGTAGCCTAGCCCCGCCCACAGGCGGAGGACTTCTTCTTCTGGAGCGGCTGCCAGCGTTTCGACGTTGGGGAAGCGTTCGAGGAAGCGTTCGTAGTAGGGGATGGCGGCTGCTACTCGGGTTTGTTGCAGCATGATTTCGGAGAGCCAGATGCGGTAGGGATCGCTGGTGCGCCGCCAGGGTAAGTCGCGCTGAAATTGTGCGAACCAGGCGAGGAGGTTTTTTCGGAAGCGAGAGAGGGGAGGGCCAGTGAGCATGTTGCATTCAGTTTCGCACAGGATTCGGGACGGGCGCGTGGCGAGATGGAGATGTCAAAGGCAAGATGGGGCACCTGAAGGTGGCCGCTACGCGGAGAGGTCGCTGGCGAAGACTATGTAGGAGGTGTTCCAGAGTTCGGAGGGGATTGAGCCGCGTGGTTGGGAGGTTACGATAATTTTGAAGGAGTTGGGATCGGCCGCGAGTTGATTCAGCAGGTCGGGACGCGAATCTGGCGCTACCGGCTGCACCAGAGCGAGATGGCGAAGAATAGCGAAAATGTTTTCCGATGCCGGCGCCGCCGGAGTGGAGGCTTCCGCGCTGCGGAATTCAAGGATGGCGTTGCGTTCGTGGAAATTCCAGGCGAGCGCTGCGCAAAAGGTTACGGCCCGTTCGAAATGTTCGCGCTGATTGGATTCCACTGGCGAGCCAGCGGCGGGACTTTGGGGATCGAATACCAGCAGCACGCGGCAATCGTCTTCGCGCGCAAATTCCCTGACCATCAGTGAGCCGAAGCGGGCGGAGGCCTTCCAGTGGACGTGCCGCGCGCTGTCATTCGGCAGGTAGCCGCGCAGGGCGTACAGGTCCTGACCACGTCCCTTGGCGTTGCTTTCCATCGCGCCCTGAAGGCCGGGCAGAACTTCGAGGAATTCCGAGGAGGCGGCCACGGCGGGGTAGACGAGCGCTTCGGTCGCCAAATCCATGCGCCTCGCCTTCTGCAAAAAGCCGAATGGGAAGCGGGTGACGATTTTGAAAGCTTCCTGACGGTAAACTCCGCGCTGGGGAAAAAGCAACGGAACACTTTGCTTCACGGATTGCTGGCGGGGCAGATAAGGAAAGTAAACCGGGGTTTCCAGCATTGCCGCGGCGGGTTGCTTTTTGGTTTTAGCGGCTTCGACGCGAAGCGAAAACGAGGGCAGAGTCAATTTTTCGTTGCGCAGTTCGACGGAGGAGCGCACGGATTGTCCCGCGAAAATATGTTCGGGAAGGTGCAGCTTGAGTTCCACACCCGCGAGCGTGATGGAGGACAGAATGCCGGACATTAGAATGCTGGCGATCAGGCTGGCGAGAATCAGAAACAACAGATTGTTGCCGGTGTTGATCGCGGCGAGCGCGACCAGCACGATGCCAAGAATATAGATCCAGCCTTCGCGGGTGAGCCGGTATTCCATGCGGTAGCCGATCCACCGCAGTGGTGTGCGCTTCGCGAGCGTCGGCACCAGGGTGACCGCAACCCATCCTGCGACGACGAGGGCAGCAAGCGCCGAAGCGCTGGCCAGGAACAGATTGCCGAGTTGCGCCGCGCCGCCGGAATAGAGCGCCAGGATCAAGGCGACGGTGAGCGCGGCCATGGAGAGGAAAAAGGCCCGCACCGCCGGACGGTCGGATTTGGCGAGGAGAGCGTTGATGGTGGAAGTGAGGGTTGCCATGATGCGGAGAAGTTTTAAGTTCTTAGTTTTAAGTTGTCAGTTTTAAGTTTTAAGTTAAAGCTCGGGCACAAACTAAAAACTTATAACTTAGAACTAACAACATTCTTCCTCACAGCGGGACGCGGACGGACTCCACGATTTCACGGATCACATTTTCCGTGGTTTCCGATTTCTTTTGCAGGGAAGCGTGGCGCGCGCTGGCTACGACGCGGTGCGAAAAGACGGCCACGGCGAGTTGCTTGAAATCGTCGGGGAGGCAGAAGTCGCGCCCTTCCAGAAATGCGCGAGCTTGTGCCGCGCGTTGCAGCATCAGGGTGCCGCGGGGGCTTACGCCCAAAGCCAATTGATCGGACTTGCGGGTACGGTTGACGATTTCCAGGGCGTAGTCGTGCAGGCTGGAATCCACTTTTACGCGGGTGACCGCGTGCTGCATGGTCATGACGTCGGCCACGTCGGCAACGGGTTCGAGCGTCTCAATCGGATCGTCAGTGGCACGATTACGCAGAATTTCCTTCTCGGTTTCGTGCGAGGGATAGCCCATCTTGATGCGCATGAGGAAGCGGTCGAGTTGCGATTCGGGCAGCGGGTAAGTGCCGTGGTGCTCCACGGGATTTTGTGTTGCGATTACCAGGAATGGCTGCGGCAGGGTGAGCGTGCGGCCGTCGACGGTCACCTGCGCCTCGTTCATCGCTTCGAGGAGCGCGGATTGCGTGCGCGGGGTGGTGCGGTTGATTTCGTCGGCGAGGACCACGTTCGCAAAGATGGGCCCCTGGCGAAATTCGAATTCGCGCGTTTCGGGATTGTAGACGCTTACGCCAAGGACATCGCTTGGCAGCAGGTCGGAAGTGAATTGGATGCGCTGGAAGGAGCAATGAAAGGATTTTGCGAGGGCCTGGGCCAGGGTGGTTTTTCCGGTGCCGGGAACGTCTTCGATCAACAGGTGGCCGCGGGCAAGCAGGGTGATCAGGGAAAGCTGGATGACGTCTTCCTTGCCGAAAATCGCGCGGGCAATGGAGCGCTGCAGTTGTGAAACCACGTGAGAGGTGGCGGTCGGCATCGGTTGAAAACCCCAGGTGTTCCTGCTTAAATAGATGAGCGTTGTTGCTCAAGCGTTTCGGCCGATTGCAGCAATGTTTCCCTGCAAAGGGTACCCGTTTAGAGACGGGCGATTAGCTCAGCGGTTAGAGCGCTCGCCTCACACGCGAGAGGTCAAAGGTTCAAATCCTTTATCGCCCACCATTCTCCTTATTCTCTCATTTGTTACGCGCGCGCGACTAAAGAGCGAGGGCTTGACTGTGTTCAAAAGCACATTTATGCCTTGCGATCCGGTCGGGGACTAATCTGGATTTATTAGGGAGCGGAGCAAAATTCCGGCCGTTGCGCCGGTTCCCATAAATATGGGAGAATCGGTTTAATGAAGACCACCCTGGAGATTCCGGACAGCGTTTTCCGGCGGGCGAAGTCCAAGGCCGCCGAGCAGGGGATACCCTTGCGGCAATTCGTGACGGAAGCGGTGGAGCAGAAGTTGAGCGAACCTAGTCCAGAGGGCGAAAAGCCTTGGTTGAAACATTTTGGCAAGTTGAAACATCTGCGTAAAGAGACTGTGCGCATTGACAAGTTTATCGAAGAAGCCTTCGAGCAGATCGATCCGGAGCTCTGCAAGTAGGAGTTGCGGCGTTGATCCTGGACACAAACGCTCTTTCCGCGTACGCCGACGAACAAATGAGCGTTTTTGAAGCGCTCTCGACCGCCAAAGAATTAGCCCTTCCCGTGGTGGTTATCGGAGAGTACCGCTACGGCATCGCGCTATCGCGTCGCCGGGATTGGTATCAGAAATGGTTGGATGAGTTCATACGAGACTGCCGTGTCCTCGGCATCGACGAAGCCACCACCCACCACTACGCGGATATTCGAGTAGAACTTAAGCGGTCTGGAACTCCAATCCCGGTCCATGACGTCTGGATTGCCGCGCTGTCCCGGCAATACGGACTTCCCCTGGTAAGCCGCGATCGCCACTTCGACTCCGTACCCCGTATCCAGCGCGTCCCGTGGTGAAGAACCATAGCGGGAACTGCTGGCTAGACCAACTTTTCCGTATACTCTCGATTGACGGTCAATCTTCGCTTCAGAATGGCGGGAGGGGAATCCTTCGTGACAACTTTTTTTCGAACGATTGAGTTTTTGAGTTTGGGATTGTGGCTGGGGGCGGATGCGTTTCTGAGTTTTGTGGTGGCGCCGGGGGCGTTTGCGATTCTGGGGAATCGGGATGCGGCGGGGATGATGGTGGGTTTTGCGCTGGGGCGGCTGCACTTTGCGGGAATCGCGCTGGGGCTGGTGTTCCTGGCATCGAGGCTTGCGCGGACGCATGATTTCGGCAGCTTCACGAGCGCTGCGGCGCTATGCGTGGTGTTGATGGTGGTGCTGACGGCCGCGTCGCAATTCACGGTCAGCAACCGGATGGCGGCGCTGAAGAGGGAAATGGTGTCGGTGCAAAACACGCCGGAGACCGATCCGCGGCGGGTGGAATTCGATCGATTGCATCACCGGTCGGTTGCGTTCGAAGGCGCGGTCCTGCTTCTCGGCCTCGCGGGGATGTATCTGTTGGTTAGAGAAACCACAAAACCCTGAAAGTGCTCAGTGTCTGAAATAGGGATGAGTTGCTATCGCTGTTTGCGTTTTTCTTGCTTCCCGCCTGCCTTGCGATTTTTCTTCTTCCTTACCGGTTTCGGGCGAATCTTGTTGGTGACCTTGTAGCCGGCGCGTTCGAAGGCGCGCCACATGTACCAGCTTGCGACGGTTCGGTAGGGACGCCAGCGTTCGCCGAATTCGAGGAGTTCTTTGGGCTTGGGCATGTGCTTCTTGCCATAGGCGACGGACCAGCCTTTTTTTACGCCGAGGTCGTGGATGGGGAGAACGTCAGGGCGTCCAAGGCGGAAGATCAGAAACATTTCCACGGTCCAGGCTCCGATGCCGCGGACGGAAACGAGGCGTTCGACGAGTTCGTCGTCGGAGAGCTTGAGCGCTTCGTCGTGCGTTGGCACGACGCCGGAGAGCGCCTTTTTCGCGAGGTCTTTCATCGCCATAACTTTTGCGCCGGATAATCCGGCTTTTCTCAGCTTTACCGAAGGAATTTTCAGCATCTGCGCTGGTGTCGGCGGACGCCCGTCTGAGCCAAGCACCTTGATTCGCGCGAATATCGTCGCCGCCGCTTTGCCCGAAATCGATTGGTACACAATCGATTCCATTAGCACCTCAAACGGCGATTGAGCGTCCGCCACGTCAATCTGAAACGGAACGGTTTCCGCGATTAGCGTTTTCAGCGTCTCATCGCGCTCCGAGAGATGTCGCACGGCTTCGGCGAGTTCAAAAGCAAGGTTGTTGGGTGGAGTGTTGATGGTCATAGAGTCGGCGAAAAAACATAGCACGGAGAAATCGCGTTGGTAAGCAAAACCTCCGGGACCCGCGGAATGGGGTTGCGGGTATGCTAAAATTCATGGTTTATGCAAACAGGAATTATTGGACTGCCGCAGGTCGGAAAAACCACCCTCTTCCGCATTCTCACAAAAGCGCACATTGACGCGAAGGGTGGGCAGACCGCCCATGTAGGGGTGGCCAAGGTGCCGGAGCCGCGACTGCTGGAACTCGCGAAGCTCTATAACCCGAAGAAAATCACCTATGCGACGGTGCAGTATGTCGATTTGCCGGGCGTTCAGAAGGAGCGCATGCGCGAAAGCCTGGCTACGCTGCGCGACGTGGATGCGATTGCCCACGTCATTCGCGTTTTCGACGATCCCAGCGTCCCGCACTCAGAGGGCGGCATCGATCCGCTACGCGACGCCACCAACCTGGACCTGGAGCTGATTCTTTCGGACCATGACCAGATATCGAAGCGGCTGGAGCGGGTGGAGAAGGACCTGAAGAAAAAGAAGGATCCGCTGCTGGAGCTGGAGAAGAACGTTCTGGAGAAGTGCAAGGCGCATCTGGAAGCGGAAAAGCCTTTGCGCGAGTTGGAACTGACCGCCGAAGAGCGCCGGCCTATCGGCGGGTTTTTGTTTCTTTCACAACGGCCGATGCTTTATGTGTTGAATCTTGGCGACGACGAGGCCGCAGATCTCGACAAGGCCGTCGAGAAGCACAAACTTGCCGCTTTGCAGGGCAGGCCGAACACCGCTGTTGTTGCAGTCTGCGGCCGGCTGGAAGCCGAACTCGCGGAGATGGAAGAGAAGGAAGCGGCGGAATTGCTAGCCTCTTATGGTTTGAAAGAGCCGGGGCTGAACCGGCTGATTCGTGCCACGTATGATCTGATGGGGCTGATTCAATACTTCACGGCGGGCGAACCCGAAGTTCGCGCGTGGACCATTCGGAAAGGCTCGAATGCGGTGAAAGCTGCGGGGGAAATTCACAGCGACATCGAAAAGGGTTTTATCCGCGCGGAAGTGGTGAGCTGCGCCGACTTGCTGGCCGCGGGGAGCATCTCCGCCGCGAAAGAAAAAGCGCAGGTGCGCCTGGAAGGGAAAGAGTACATCGTGAAGGAAGGCGATGTTATCCTCTTCCGGCACAGCGGGTGAATTAGTTCTCAGTTTTTAGTTATTAGTTTTAAGTTCGAAGCGCGGACCGCCTCAGAAGGCGGTCCCTACAACAGGCCACACCAAGAATCGTTTTCAAGAAGTTCGAATTTTTGCCTGATGAATCCCGATGGGTCACGAACTCTCTTTTCGCATCGCGCTTGCCGCTCTGCTCGGCCTTATCGCCGCAGGGGGAAACTTGCTGGGCGGGTATTTTGTGGTGTATCGCGAGTGGCCGCGGAGGTATTTGCAATATTTTCTGGCGTTGGGCGCGGGGTACATGCTGTCGGTTGCGCTTCTGGAAGTGATTCCGGAATCGGTCCATCTGGGCGGCGAAAACGCGCTCATCTACGTCCTTGCCGGATTCTTTCTGGTTCACCTTTTCGAGCACACGATTGCGCCGCACTTCCATTTTGGGGAAGAGACGCATACCGAAGAGATGCAACATGGGCACGCACAGAGCGCCATTTTTCTGGGTCTTGCCATTCACACATTTTTTGACGGGGTGGCGATTGCATCCGGGTTTCTGGTTTCCACCTGGCTGGGCTTTCTGATCTTCGCCGCGGTATTTCTCCACAAACTTCCGGAGGGTTTCACGGTGGCCTCCGTGGTGATGGCCCGGAGCCAGAGCAAGCGAAATGCGGTTCGCGCGGCGGGGCTTCTGGGGGCGGCGACCCTTGCCGGAGTCCTGTTGACGAGCCAACTTGAGGGGCAACTGAAATACGCCTTACCCCTTTCCGGCGGGGTGACGTTATATGTGGCGGCCACGGATTTGCTGCCCGAGGTGAACAAGGAGCCCAACTGGCGGATGGCCTTGCTGGTTTTCACTGGCGTTGCTACCATGCTGATTCTAAAGCTGTTATTTAATCTCTAATTTCGACTAGTACCCGTACCTTGCCTTCCCGGATAGCTACCCAGAAACTGCAACTTTTTGAGAACAAAAGTGTTTGGTAGAGTGTGGCGGCTATGGTCAGGACCGACGTCCAACTGATGTTGGATGTGAAAGCCGGCGACGGGAACTCATTTGAGCTCCTGCTGCAGCGCTATCGCACGCCACTGGTCAACTTCCTGTATCGCATGGTGAGGAACCGCGAGCAGGCGGAAGACCTGGCCCAAGAGGTGTTTTTGCGCGTGTACCGGGCCCGAGAGGATTACGTACCGAGCGCGAAGTTCACCACCTGGCTGTTTCGGATTGCCACCAACCTCGCGCTGAACTCCGTCAGGGACAACCGGTACCAGAAGCTGGAAGTTTCGATTGATGCGCCGGTATCGACTGACGCGGAAGATGGCGATGAACGGACGATGGATGTTCCGGAGAAGCATCCGAACATCGAGCAGCACCTGGTGGAGGATGCGAGGCGAAAGATGATCCGGCATGCGATCGACAAGCTGCCGGAAAAGCAGAGAGCGGCGGTGCTGCTGCACAAGTATGAGGAGCTGGATTATGGAGAGATCGCGAAGATTTTGAATTGCTCGGAAAGCGCGCTGAAATCGCTGCTGTTCCGGGCGTACGAGGCGCTGCGAGTGGAATTGGCCCCGCTGGTGGCGCAACAGGCAAGGCACTAAATGCAGGGAGGTAGGAAGTTATGAGCTGTGAACGAATGGAGAGCCGGATCCTGGGGTATGTGGATGGACGGCTGAAAGAAAGCGAACGGCTGGAGGTGGAGAAGCACCTGGCCGATTGTGCGCCGTGTGCGCTGCGCGTGAACGAATTCAGCGCGGTCGCCGGGCTACTGGATGAGCTGCCGTTGATTGAGCCTTCGGCGGAGTTCGATACCCGAGTGTATGCGCGGGTGGCGGCGGAACCGCAGGCCAAGTCCAGTTGGTGGGCGTGGCTGCATGTTTCGCCCAGGATTGCGTTTGCCGCGTCCATGTTGCTGCTGATGGCGCTGTGGCTGGGCTATCGCAATGGAACGCCGATCGCGCCGGTAATCCCGGACAATGACCAGGCGATGATGCAGGATTTGCCGATCCTGGAAGATCACGACGTGCTGCAGAATTTTGAGCCACTGAAGGATTTGCCGGCTCCGGCTCAGGCTGACGACGCTTCCGATTCGCAGCAGCAACCGCAGCAGATGTAGGAGCCAGTAGCAAGGAAGACGGATAACAGGGAATAAAATGCGGTGCGGAAAGCTCCAACTCGGCGTCCAGGTCGTCGCACTCGCGGCGTGTGCGTGCGTGCCGGCTTTCTGCGGCCCGCAGGCTGCGCACGCCGACCGCCCGCCTCAGCACCAGACTCCACCGCCGCAGGCATCGCCTCACCCGACGAACCCGAATCGCCCGCAGGGGAACGGGAATCGAACTCCTTATAACCCGGGGCATCCGAATCAGGCGCCGCACAACAATTTCAATAACGGAGCGAATAATCACAATGGCGTGAGAAGCGGGGCGGGGGCAGGTTATGTGCCAACACCGCGCCAGCAACTCGGCGTGGGCGCGCCGCGTCCGTGGGTGGACCAGATGCGGGCTCTTTCGCCGCCGCAGCGCGACCGCGTGCTCCAGAACAGCAAAGCGTTCCAGAATCTTTCGCCCGACAAGCAGAACCGGATTCGCCAACAGTTCAACCAGTGGGATCATATGTCGCCTTCGCAGCAGACGGACTTGCGCCAGAAGGAAAATACGTGGCGAAACCTGACGCCCGGGCAGCGCGACTACATCAAGAACGACGTTCTGCCGCGCTGGCGGCAGATGCCCTGGGATCGCCAGCAGGTGATGAAGCAGAAACTGAGCGTATTGCAGAACATGCCGGAGTCTGCCCGCATCCAGCGGTTGAACGATCCGAATTTCACGCGCGGGCTGAGCGATGAAGAGCGCTCGACGCTGCAGGACCTGAGCCATATGCACGTTGGTGCACCGGATCCTCCTGGCGAGTAAGATTTCTTTGGTGTGGCCGGACTAAAGACCGGCCACCACACCCCTCTAGATCTCCCGCTTTCCCTTGCGACCCACGGAAACTTCATATTGCGTATTGTGGGGAAGAGACGTCTACACGCGTTGACAAGCGCGCACTTCTCGCGGCATGGTGACTTGTTGGAATTCTGCGCATCAAATAACAGGGAGACTCCGATTCCAGAGTTGTCGACACGATTTCGCGCCCTGAAGCACCGCAACTTTCAGCTTTTCATCATTGGACAACTAATTTCGCTGGTAGGCACGTGGATGCAAACCACGGCGCAGCAGTGGCTGGTCTACAAGCTGACGGGATCGGTGGCGCTGCTTGGCGTGTTTGGATTTGCAAGCCAGGTGCCGATGCTGCTGCTGGCGTGGATGGGCGGATACGTCGGCGACCGGTACAACCGGCATCGCGGCGTGATTGTGACGCAATCGCTTTCGATGATCCTGGCGTTCGTGCTGGCCGCGCTGACGCTGACGCACCTGATTCGCGAGTGGCATTTGATCGCGATTGCCTTCCTCGCCGGCATCGTTAACGCGTTCGACGTGCCCATCCGCCAGTCGTTTTTCGTAGACATGGTGGGGAAGGAAGACCTGCCCAACGCCATTGCGCTGAACTCGTCGATTTTCAACGGGGCGCGCGTGGTGGGCCCGGCGATCGCGGGATTTGCCATCGTGCTGGTTGGCGAAGGCTGGTGCTTCTTTCTGAATGGCGTGAGTTTTGTCGCCGTACTCGTTGCGCTGCTGATGATGCGCGTCGAACCTACGCCTAAAAAGCCGCCGGACGAATCACCGCTGCGGAGTTTCGTGCAGGGTTTCCGATTCGCGATGCACGATGTGCCGATACGCTCGGCGCTGGTGATGCTCTGCATCCTGAGCATGTTTGGGCTGCAATACACGGTGTTTCTGCCGATTTACGCGCACGATATTTTGCATGGAGGGGCGAGGACGCTTGGATTGTTGATGAGCGCGGCGGGCGTCGGCGCGGTTTTGGGCGCGCTGCAATTTGCGGCGCGGACCAGCTACACGGGCCTGGCACGGTGGATCGCAACGACGTGCACGGTTTGCGCAGTTGGGTTGATGATCATGTCGCATGCGACGATGTTTTGGCTTTGCGCGACGGTGCTGTTTGTTGTGGGATTTGCGGCGACGTCGCAGATGGCTGCTACCAATACGATTATCCAGGAGCGCGTGCCCGACGAATTACGCAGCCGGCTGATGGCTGTTTACGCGACGATGTTCATGGGCGTGCAGCCGATCGGGGCGTTGTTGGCGGGCGGTGTTGCCAAACGGATCGGGACACCAAATACGGTGCTGCTTTTCGGATCGCTGGTGCTGGCGGGTTGTCTGTTTTTTATTTGGCGCGTGGCTACACGCGTGGGGAGAACACCGGTTGGAGCGGCGGTGGGCGGGTAATTTTTTTGAGTGTGGGAGCGTGGCTCCCGCTTTTGCGGTGTAACCTCGCGCCCCAACTCACAATTTGGTCTCGACACTTCAAGCCAGAAAAGCGGGAGCAGAGCTCCCGCACTCCAAATGGTTCACGAAGGATTTGGGCGATAGAGATAGGTTGGTTTTTCTTCGAGGATGGCCGGCTTAGGTTGATTTACCGCTGCGAGGATTGTGTCCACTTTGCCGCGCGTTGGCGCGAGGGAGCAGACGGGGTCCGTTGAGGCTGCGTCGCCCGCCAGCAAGAAAGCCTGGCAGCGGCAGCCGCCAAAATCCAGATGGCGACGGTCGCAGGATTTGCAGGGTTCCTGCATCCAATCTTCTCCGCGAAACTTCTGGAATGCCGGCGAGCTTTCCCATATTTCACGCAGCGATTTGTCTTTTACATTTTCGAACTGCATTCCTGGAATCACGCTTGCCGCATGGCAGGGAAGCACCGCGCCGTCCGGTGAGATGAGCATGAGTTTGCGTCCCCAGCCGCCGACGCAGGGTTTTGGAAATTTCGCGTAGTAATCGGGCACAACGAAGACGACGCGCGTTTTCCCTTTCAGGCGTTCTTCGGCTTCCTTGAGTTTTGCGACGCAGAAGTCAAGCTGGCGGCGCGTGGGCAGCAGCGCTTCGCGATTGGCCAGGGCCCAACCGTAATACTGAACGCTGGCGAATTCCACACAGCCGGGTTTGTAATCCTCCACTAGGGTCAGCATTTCCTCAAGTTCATGGATGTTCTGGCGGTGAATCACGAAGTTCAGCGTTACGCCGATACGGTGCTTTTTCAGCCACTCGAGGACACGAAGCTTATGCGGGTGCGAGGTGGTATTCGAAATCTCGCGCGCGGTCTGCTCCGTCGCTCCTTGAAAGCTCAATTGAAAATGATCGAGGCCGGCTTCGACGAGGGCGGAGAGCTTTGCTTCGTCGAGCGGAAGTCCGCTGGTAATCAGGCTGACGTAGAGGCCGGCGGCGCGGGCGGCGCGGACGAGTTCGACGATGTCGGTGCGAGCCAGCGGTTCGCCGCCGGTGAAATCGACTTGCAGGACGCCGGCCTGGGCGGCTTCCTGAAAGACGCGGGTCCAGGTTTGCGTGGGAAGTTCGGATTCGCGCTTGGAGAGTTCGAGGGGATTCGAGCAATAGACGCAGTGAAGCGGGCAGCGGTGAGTGAGTTCGGCGACTAGGGCTAGCGGTGTGGGGAGAGTGGTCGGCATGAGATTCTTGTAGCTCAGGCCTTCCGGCCTGAGGGTTTTCATTGCCACTTCGCGATCTTGCCTGCGCTGTGAAAGGCCTCACCCCTGAAGGGGTGAGCTACAGCTAAAAATCGATGGCGCGCTGGTCGTGGAGGAGCGCGAGATAGCCCAGCAGGTCGTCAGTGATGCGCTGCGGCTCGGCTTTGGAATAGAGGGCGTGGAGTTTTTCCGCGATCTGCTGGACGGTGTGGTGGCCGTCGCAGAGTTGTACGATTTCGAGGCTGGGGCCGTTGAGGCGAAGGGCGCGTTCGGGCATCAGCAGGGTGCGCGGCAGTTGCGATTTTTCGTTGAGCCGCACGCCGGGGGCGAGGCGGGGCGTTGCGGTGAGTTCAGGCTTCATCAAGATTCCTTGGCGGGCTGGAACGCGCCCGGAGGCGGCCAGCCGGGATTTACGTACGAGAAATACAAAGCGTCGAGCTGCGCCCACAGAATATCGCACTTGGCGCGGAGCGCGGCGTAAGCGAGTTCCTGCTGCTCGCGCGTGCGGGCGTGCTTTATGCAGTAGGCGAGGGCAAATTCGGCGTCTTCGGGAGCCTGCGTGAGGCGTCCCTTGAAGTATTCGAGCGCGGGAACGAGCCAGGTGTAGTGCTCGCGCATGCGGTCCATACGCAGCGAGATCAGCGTCTTGCTGAATAGCTCCGTGAGCGAAGAAGCCACCGCTTCGAGATGCGATGTGCGCGAAACGAGCAGAACGTAAGCTTGCACGGCGTAGCGCGTGGCGGGAAGAATCCCCTCGCCCTGGATGGCTTGTTCGCGTTGCAAGCCGGTGCCTTCCACGAGCCTCAGCCACTTCTCGATTCCGCCGGGATGTTTGCCGTCGCCGTCGTGATCGAGGATGCGCTTTCGCCAAGCGACGCGGAAGGCGGGATCCTTGCTGCGGGCGAGGATTGCCGCGTCTTTGATTGGGATGTGCGACTGGTAGTAGTAGCGGTTGAGCGCCCAGGCTTGCAGTTGCCCGCGCGTCAGTTCGCCTTGGTGCATCAGCAAGTGGAACGGATGCTTGTGGTGATAGCGCTCTTCACCAATGGCGTGGAATCCCGCGATGAATTCCTTTTCGCCGAGGGGCTTTTCGCTTTGGCCATTTTTCATAGAGAGATGTTAAGGCCATCGTAGGCGATTTCGAAGCCGGCATCCAGTACCGTGCGATGTTCCGGCGAATCTTCATCGAGGATGGGATTGGTGTTGTTGATGTGGATGAGAATTTTGCGGCCCGTTGCGTTGCGCGGGAATTGCGCCAGCAGTCCGTCAGCGCCAGAGAGCGGGAGATGGCCAATTTCGCGGGCGGTCTTTTCGGTGCGCCCGGTGTTCTTGAGCTCATCGTCGGACCAGAACGTGCCATCAATCAGGCTGACGTCGGCGGAGGCAGCCAGTTTTTGCCATTCGCGGCTCTCGCCGGAGAGGGAAGTGGCAATGAATAGTTTTTTACCATCCTGCTCGAACAGAAAGCCGAGTGTGGCATCCTCCGGGGCAGCGGCGCGCAAGAATTCCTCGCTGGCGAAATCGGGAAACAGTCCGCCCATCGGAATTGTGTTGCAGACAAAGGTCGGCGATTCGGCCGGGTTCTCGGAGAGATGGCAGCCGAGGCGGCCGCTGTTCGAGAGTACTTGCCAATAGACGGGAGAATCTCCACGCTCCAGCACTCTGAAGATGCGGCTTTCGGTTTTGAGAAGGCACTGGACCGCGGGAGTGGCGAAGACAAAGAAGCTCTGGAATTCGCGCAGATGCAGCAGGCCCATCACGGCGTCCACGTCGGCGGAAGGCAGGAACACGCCGCCGATGGGAGTGTGACCGGGGGTTTTCGCGCTGGGGGCGAGTTCCGGAGCGGAGAGAATCTGCGAGCGCAAGTCCGGTGAAGCGCCTATCAGGAACCAGATGCGATTGTCAGGTGAAAATGCGATTTGGGTTTGCGTGCGCGGCTTGCCGTGGAGGGTTCCGGCGCGGAGTCCCGAGCAATTGCGGCAGGCGCAATTCCATTGGGGGAAGCCGCCGCCGGCCGCGGAGCCGACAATTTTAATTTTCACGAAGGGATTCTCCAAGCAGCAGGGCGGAAATACAAACCAGGCCGGAGCACCAGGGATGTACAGAAACAAAACGGCCCGCCTCGGACCCTTCGACTTCGCTCAGGGCAGGAAGGCGGGCCCTACAAATTCGAGACTATAGTTCGGCGTTGGCGTACGAGCTTACTTCGCAATTCAAATCGATCTCTTCGTGCTGCGGGGTGACCCATTCCATGTTGATGGCTCCTTCAATCAATCTGATCAACAAATCGGCTGAACAAGTAAAAGTTAACACACGAAAATGCGGAAGGGAATAGGGAATGGATTAACGACGAAAAGCGAAGCGGAGCGTGAGGGCAACGGGAGAAAAGACGAACATCAGGCGAAAGTAGTCAGGGCTTGCACTCAACTCATTTGTTACATGCATTCGTTAAATTCCACATGATTTGCACACATTACGCGGAATTTGCTTGACATGTTTATCAATCGGAATAGGATGTGGGCAGAAGTGGTGCGAAGTGGTTTTCGGTAGAGTAAAGTAGGTCGGCATAGAGGGCTGTGGTGGAATTGGGAAAACCGATTCTCCGACAAAGTGGGAAACGTGAAACTGCGGGGGAACTGTCCAGCGAAGGTGGACGAGAAGGGTCGTCTGAAGATACCCGCCGTGTTTCTCGACGCGTTGCAGGAATTCGGAAACCAGTTTTACATCACGAGTGTTACCGGTGAAACCGCCCGAATCTACCCCATGAAAGTGTGGGGCGAGATTGAAGACAAGCTGGCGAAGACCCCGAGCACGAATCAGGCGAAGCGCAAGTTCCTGATGCGGACGAGCTATTTCGGGCAGATGGTGGAGCTGGATGGGCAGGGAAGAGTTTTGATTCCAGGAGTTCTGAGGGAAGCGGCGCAAGTGAAGGGCGACGTGGATGTGCTGGGCGCGCTGGACTACCTGGAAGTGATGAACCACACGCGGGTGATGGATACGCTGAAGAATGAGCCGTACACCGCGGAAGACGACAAGGCTTTGGAAGATTTGGGGATTTAGACAGGAAGTGGCGAGTGGCGAGTGACGAGTGGCGAGCGAAGAGACCAGAGCCACATACGCCGGTGATGTTGGAAGAGGTGCTCGAATGGCTGCAAATAAAGCCGGACGGAATTTACGTAGACGCAACGCTGGGAGCGGGCGGGCACTCGGCGGCCATCGCCGCGCGGTTGTCATCGGGAAAGGGAAGGTTGATCAGCCTGGACCGGGACGCACAGGCGCAGCAGATCGCACAGGAGCGGCTGAAAGAGTTTGGGAGTTTAGTGAGTTTCGTCCACTCGCCGTTCTCGAAGATAGCGGAGGCCGTACAAGGGTTGGGGATAGCGAAGGTGGACGGGGTCTTGGCCGACTTGGGAGTTTCGAGCATGCAGCTTGACCGTCCGGAGCGGGGATTTTCGTTCCGGGAAGCGGGGCCGCTGGACATGCGGATGAGCAGCGGGGAAGCGGAAGAAGACACGCTGACGGCAGACGAGATTGTGAATCGTTGGTCGGAGAAGGAAGTGGCCGACCTGCTCTTTCAGGAGGCGGAAGAGCACGATTCCAGAAGGATCGCCAGGTCAATAGTGAAGGCGCGGCCAATCAGAGACACGGCCCACCTGGCAACGGTTGTGGCAGGCGCCCGGAAGCAATGGGGAAGGCAGAGACTGCATCCCGCAACAAAAACGTTTCTGGCGCTGCGGATAGCGGTGAATCGAGAGATGGAGGAACTCGGGCAGTTTCTTTTTCGGACCCCTGCCACATTAAATTCAGGCGGCCGATGGGTGATGTTAACGTACCACTCGAGGGAAGACCGCCCGGTGAAGCGCGCGTTCCAGGAAGGCGAGAAGGAAGGAACGCTGAGAGTGCTCACCAAACACGTGATTGTGCCCCGCCCAGAAGAGCAGGCAGCGAACCCGAGATCGCGAAGCGCGAAGCTCAGGTGCGCGGAGAAGGTGTGAGATGGCGACAGCGTTTCAATGGCAGGAAGTACCGGGCGGCGAAGGGTTCCTTCGGGAGCCGAGAGTGGTTCGCGGTCAAGGCGGAGTTCCACAACAACTGAAGCCGGTGGCCGGCAGGCTGGCCCCGCGACTGCACAGGGGATTTTCCGCGCGCAAGCCGGCGATGGTGGAATTCCACACCGTGAAGCGGATCGATAATTCGCGGCTGGTGCGCCACGTGGAGCCGGTGAAGCTGAAGAATTATTACAAGACCGCGGCGCTGGGCGGAATTGTGGCCATGTTTTTCATGCTGTACATCTACCAGCATTTCCGCTGCATTGACTTGAGCTTCCAATTGGAAGACCTGAAGGCCAAGCAGACGCAGTCGATGGCGCTGAACGGCCAGTTGAAACTGAAGATCGAGACGTGGCGGAATCCGCACCGGATCGACGCCATTGCGCACCAATTGGGCCTGCACCAGCCGGACCCTTCGCAGGTGCTGGAATATTCGAATTTCGACGCCTCCCAGGTCGAAGCCGCGCGCCTGGTGCGGCCGAACCACGCTCCCTAGGCCGGGGGATTGAGGGCGAGCGCGGAAATCCAACGAGTTTCGATTTAGTTTTCCAACCGTCCGGAGCGCGAGCCGAGTCCCAGGAATCATGGAGCAAGAAAAAGTCCACGTCCGATTGTTGATCCTGGCTGGCGTGGCGTTTCTTTGGATGACCGCGGTTTTCGGCCGGCTGACCTACCTGCAACTGATCCGTCATTCCGAATATATTTCGCGCGCGATGAGGCAGCAGCGGCGCACGATTGAAATCGACCCGAAGCGCGGAACGATTTACGACCGGAACATGCGGCCGCTGGCGATGAGCGTGCCGGTGGAATCGGCGTTCGCGATTCCGACTGAGATCAAAGATACGACGATGGCGGCACGCCTGCTTGCGGGAGTATTGCGTGTTCCGTCTGAGAGCCTGCGGGAAAAACTGGAATCGGGCAGCACGTTCGTGTGGATCAAGCGGAAGATGACGCAGGAGGAAGAGGAAGCGGTCCGCTCTTTGAATTTGAAAGGAATCTATTTTCAGGAAGAGAACAAGAGATATTACCCGAAGCTGGAGATGGCGGCGCACGTCCTGGGATTTGTGGACGTGGACGAGCACGGGCTGGGAGGGATGGAGTACGAGTACGACAACTTGATTCGCGGGAAGGGCGAAAAGATTGTGGCGATGGCCGACGCGCGCCAACAGAAGTTTGATGGCAGCGAATCGCGGCAGGACCCCGGCGAAAGCGTGGTGCTGACGCTGGATGAAAAGATCCAGTACATCGCGGAGCGGGAGCTTGCGGCGGTGATTCAGAAAGTACACGCGCCGGCCGGCAGCGTGATTGTACAGGATCCGAATACGGGAGCAATCTTGGCGCTGGCGAACTGGCCGAAGTACAACCCAAATTCGGCGACGTCTGTCCCGACGGAAGCGCGGATGGACCGGGCGGTGAGCGCGATCTACGAGCCGGGGTCGACGTTCAAGCTGATTACGCTGGCGGCGGCGTTCGATCAGAACCTGATTCGCCCGGAGGAAGTGTTCAACTGCGAAAACGGGTCGATCGTGGTCGCCGGGCACCGGATTCACGACCACAAGAAGTATGGCGATCTGACGGTGGCGGAAATTCTGGCGAATTCGAGCGACGTTGGCGCGATCAAGATCGCGCTGAAACTGGGACCGCCGAGATTCAACGAGTACATTCACGCGTTTGGATTCGGTTCGCCGACGGGAGTGGACTTGCCGGGAGAAAGCCGCGGGCTGGTGCAGCGGCTGGAGCATTGGGGATCGTTTTCGATCGGCTCGATTTCGATGGGGCAGGAAGTGGGCGTGACGCCGCTGCAGATGATCAATGCGGTTTCGGCCGTTGCGAACGGCGGGCTGTTGAACAAACCGCGGGTGGTCGTGGAGATGCGGCGCGGGGAACAAGTTTTGCCGCTGGAGGGGCCCTCCGCGCCGGCGGAACCGAAGCGGGTGATTCGACCGGAAACGGCCGCGATTATGCGTCGGCTGATGGAAGGCGTAATTCTGAACGGTACCGGCAAGGCGGCGCGACTGGATGGCTGGACGGCGGGCGGAAAAACGGGCACCGCGCAGAAGATTGATCCGGCGACGGGGCGTTATTCACGGACAAAAGTGATTGCGTCATTTACCGGATTTGCCCCTATTAACAATCCGGCGGTTACGATCCTGGTTTCGATTGATTCGCCGGAAGGCTGGCCGCACGATGGAGCAGCGGTGTCTGCGCCCGTGTTCAAACGAATTGCGGAACAGGTCTTGCCGTACCTGGATGTGCCGCGCGACGTGCCGTTGAATCCGCGGCTGGTGCAAACGGCGTATCGCCAGAATCGCGAAAGCGAAGCTGTGGCGATGGAAGACGACATGCCGGTGGATTTTTCGGCGCCCATGGAGATGACGGAACAGGCGGTGAAATCGCAGGAGGCAACTCCTGTGCAAGCGCAACCGCAAACGCCCAATGTAACGGTAACGATGGATGAGGGCGGCGATATCGCGGTGCCGGATTTTAAGGGCAAGACGATGAGGGAAGTGGCGGACACCTGCATGCGGCTGGGATTGAATCCGGTACTGGTTGGCAGCAGCCTTGCAGTGCAACAAGTGCCGGCGGCGGGCAGCAAGGTGCGCCGGGGAGCGAAGATTCGAGTGGAGTTCGGCATGCCGGCCGCACATGCGGGTAAGACTCACTGAGAAAACGGTTTACTGGGAGCCCATGAGCAAAGGATTGGAGATTACGGCGGAAGAAGAACGGACCACTGGCAGACCCAGAGAGGGTGCGGGAAGACAGACTGTGGCTGAACAGAGACACACCCCGGGCGGAAGCCTGAAGTCCTTATTGGAGGGGGTGGAGGTGCGCACGCAGGCGCCCAAGAAAGATCTTGCGATCCTTCAGGTAACGCACGATTCGAGGAAAGTCCGGCCGGGGGCGCTGTTTGTGGCGATTAGCGGGGTGGCCACGGATGGAACACTGTTCGCGAGAGACGCGGTTTCGCGCGGGGCGATTGCGGTGGCTAGCGAAGCGCCGGTGCCGGCGGATTGGCCGGCTGAGGTCGTTTGGGTCCAGGTGGCGGAAGCGCGGAAAGCGCTGGCCGTCACCGCGGCAAATTTCTTTGGGCGGCCCGCGACGGCGTTGAAGCTGACCGGGGTGACGGGGACGAACGGAAAGACCACGACGACTTCATTGATCGATTCGATTTTGCGTGCGTCGGGCGCGAAGACCGGATTGTTCGGCACGATCAGCTATCACACGCCGAGCGGCGAGTATCCCGCGCCAAATACGACGCCGGAATCGGTGGACTTGCAGAATTTCTTTACGGAGATTCGCGACGCCGGTGGAACCTACGCAACTATGGAGGCGAGTTCCCACGCGCTGGCGATGGACCGGCTGTGGGGCTGCCATTTTGCCGCGGCGGTGTTTACCAACCTGACGCGCGACCACATCGATTTTCACAAGAATTTTGAGAATTACTTCGCGGCCAAGCGGCGGCTGTTTGAGGGAACCGGCGCGGGCGAGCCGGATTTTTCGATCATCAATACCGATGGCGAGTGGGGAAAGAAACTTCTCGGGATGGGGAAGAAAACCCTGACCTACGGACTGCAAAACGGGTCGGACCTGAAGGCCAAGAAATTTCAGTTGAGTTTTAGCGGATTGAATTTCACCGCGCAAACTCCGAAGGGACCGATTCAGGTGGAATCGGCGCTCGTTGGGCGCATCAATGTGTATAACATTCTGGCGGCGATTGGCGCGGGGATTGGCTTGGGAATTCCAAATGACATTATTGAAACCGGAATCCGGAATCTGCAGGCGGTGGCGGGAAGGTTTCAGCGTATCGATTTGGGCCAGCCGTTTCTGGTGGTGGTGGATTACGCGCACACGGATGATGCTCTTCAGAATCTGATTCGCACGGCGCGGGAATTGATCACCAAGGGCCGCATCATCACGGTCTTTGGCTGCGGCGGTTCGCGGGACCGCACCAAGCGGCCGATCATGGGCGAGACGTCGGGCAAATTGAGCGACCTATCCATCCTGACAAGCGACAATCCGCGGCAGGAAGATCCGCTGAAGATCATCAGCGACGTGGTGGTGGGGATGCAGAGGTCCGGCGGGAAATATCTGATCGAGCCGGATCGCGCGAAAGCGATTTCGCTAGCCGTTGAGGAAGCGCGGCCGGGGGACATTGTGCTGCTGGCCGGGAAGGGACACGAGGACTACCAGATTTTTGCGGATCGGACGATTCATTTTGACGATCGAGAAGTGGCGCGGAAGGCGCTGGGCGATCGCGGGTACAGAACAGAAATTGAAAAATAGAAGATGGAAAATGGGAAGAAGAGGTGGCGAGGATCGGTGAGTGCTCGTTGGTTGAGAGATTTTTGAGGCGGGATTAGCGGCCCTTCCGCCGCGGCGGACGGGCCCTAGGGGAGGGTCACTCTGAAAACGCGCCGAGAAGTGCCGTGTGGAAGAAGTGAACGCTTCGTTCGAACCTTGGAGAAAGCCAACCTGTTGAGGCAACTATGCGGTGGACGCTTAAACAAGTGGTTGACGCGGTGGCAGGCAAGCCGGGACATGGCGTGGATGCCGTGGCCCGGGTGGCCGGTGTCTCGATTGATTCTCGCACGATACGTCGGGGAGAACTGTTCATCGCGATACATGGTCCGCGTAACGACGGACACGACTACGTTGCCGACGTTGTGGAAAGCGGAGCGCTGGCGGCAGTGGTGGCAGGTCCGGTGGTCTCGCGGTATCCGGGCTGGATCCAGGACCGCTGCATCACCGTGCCCGACACGCTCACCGCGCTGCACGAACTGGCACGAGCCGTGCGCAAGGAGTGGGGCAAGAAAATTTGCGGGATCACCGGGTCGGTCGGAAAGACCACCACGAAAGAGATCCTGGCGGCATTGCTGGGCGCGAAGCTCCGGGTCCTGAAGACAGAAGGAAATTTCAATAATGAGTACGGGCTGCCGCTGACGATTTTCCGGCTGGAAGAGGAAGACGATGCGGCGGTGCTTGAGATGGGAATGTCGTTTCCCGGCGAGCTGAAGCGACTGGCGGCGATTGCGCGGCCGGACGTGGCGATCCTGACGCGGGTGGCGCCGGCGCACCTGATGAATTTTTCTTCGGTGGAGGAAATTGCCCTGGCGAAACGCGAACTGGTGGAGGGGTTGACCGGGCCCGACTCGCTGGCGGTGTTGAATTCGGATGACTTGCGCGTCGCCGCGATGGCCAAGGTGGCTCCGGGCAGAGTGATTTTCTACGGCGTGGAAACTCCGGCGGAGTACCGGGCAGAAGGGATTGAGGACCGGGGAGCGCTGGGTTCGGCGTTCACTTTGATTCACAAGGGGCAGCGGATGCGGCTGGAGACGTCGTTGCCGGGTCGGCACGTGGTGTGGAACGCGCTGGCGGCGATTGCGGCGGCGAGCGAATGGAATGTCGGGGTGGAAGTGGCGCGCGCGGTGCTGCCGAATCTGCGGACGCCTTCGATGCGCGGGGAACTGATCCGGTTCACGAATGGATTTGCGCTGATAAACGATGCGTACAACTCGAGTCCCGCGGCGCTGCAGGCGATGTGCAGCCTGCTGGCGGCGACGCCGGGATTTCAGCGACGGATACTGGCGGCGGGGGAGATGCGCGAGCTTGGGCCGATGTCTGCGCAACTGCATCGCGAGGGCGGCGAATTTGCGGCGCGGACGGGAAAGATCGATTTTGTGATTGGAGTGCAGGGAGACGCTTTGCAGATTGTGGAAGGCGCGATTGCCGGGGGAGTTCCACGCGAGCGCGCGAAATTTTTCACGACGCCGGAAAATGCCGCGGAATTTCTGGCGGGCTTCGTGAAGCCGGGCGACCTGCTGCTGGTGAAAGGTTCACGCAGCGTGAAGATGGAGCGGATCGTGGAGGCCATGCTGGGCCGGTTTGCGCCGGTGGATGCGGTGCGGAAGCCGGAGGCGGGCCACTAGGATGCTTTACTACCTCCTCTATCACGTGCTGCAAAAATATTTCAGCCCGCTGAACGTTTTTCGCTACATCACGGTGCGGACGGCGTACGCGAGCCTGACGGCGATGTTTCTGGCGCTGGTGTTCGGGCCGTGGCTGATCCGCAAGCTGCGCGAGCTGCAGATCGGACAATACATCCGCGAAGAGGGGCCGCAGGAGCACAAGAAAAAAGCGGGCACGCCGACGATGGGCGGCGTGCTGATCGTGCTTTCGACCGCGGTGCCGGTGCTGCTGTGGGCCGATTTGTCGAACCCGTTTATCCTGCTGGCGCTTTTTGCGCTGTTTGCGTTCGCGGCGATCGGGTTCGTGGATGATTACGCAAAAGTGGCGAAGCGAAGGAATCTTGGATTAACGGGAAAGAAAAAACTGATCCTGCAGTTCAGTGTCAGCTTTGCCGTGGGGATCACGCTGCTGGTGCTTTCCACGCACAGCGCGTATTCGACGCAATTGATTGTGCCCTTCCTTAAGCGCTACCGGCCGGACCTGGTGATTCATTCGCTGGTGCACTCGGGAACTTTCTGGCCGCTGGCGTTTTTGCCGTTTCTGGCTTTCATTGCACTGGTGATCACAGGAAGCTCGAACGCGGTGAATCTTACCGACGGGCTGGACGGGCTGGCGATTGGCTGCACTGTGATCGCGGCGGGAGCGATGACGATATTGACGTACGTGAGCAGCAACTACCGCTGGGCGACTTATCTGGAAATTCAGTACATCCCGCGCGTGGGAGAGCTGACGGTGTTTTGCGGCGCGCTGGTTGGCGCTTCGCTTGGATTTCTTTGGTATAACGCGCATCCCGCGGAAGTGTTCATGGGCGATGTGGGGTCGCTGGCGCTGGGCGGAACGCTGGGAACCGTCGCGGTGATCATCAAGCAGGAAGTGCTGCTGGTGTTTGTCGGGGGTGTGTTCGTGCTGGAAGCGCTTTCGGTGATTCTGCAGGTGGGGTCGTTCAAGCTGCGCGGGAAACGAATTTTTCGCATGGCGCCGATTCACCACCATTTTGAATTGCTGGGATGGAGCGAGAGCAAGGTGATCGTGCGGTTCTGGATTGCGGCGCTGGTGTTTGCGCTGTTCGCGCTGACGACTTTGAAATTGCGGTGAGGACGGAAGAGAAGATTTCACCACAGAGGTAACAGAGGAGAACGGAGAGAGCGGAGAGCGGGGAGTGACGGAGCGGTGGGTGGTGAAGACTGGCTGTAGAAGCGGGGCCACCTGAAGGTGGCCGCTACGGGAAGTGCGGATGCCGGGTTCGATGGAGTTGCGGAAGAAGCGGGTGCTGGTGGTGGGGCTGGCGCGAACGGGCGTGGCGACGGCGTTATTTTGCGCGGGGCACAACGCGATCGTGACGGCCACGGAAACGCGCGGGGAAAACGAATTGGGAGATGTCCCGGCCAAGTTGAGAGCGGTTGGCGTCACTTTGGAGTTTGGCGGGCACACGGAAAAAACATTTCTGGCACAGGACCTGATTGTTCCGAGTCCCGGCGTGCCGGCGGACGATGCGTTTTTGCTGCTGGCGCGTTCGAAGGGGATCACGGTCTGGAGCGAAATCGAACTGGCGTACCGGTTTATGGAGGGGAAACTGATCGGCATCACGGGATCGAACGGGAAAACCACGACGACCACGCTGGTGCATCACATTCTGAAAACCGGGGCGATGCGAGCTTATCTTGCGGGCAACGTGGGAACGCCGCTGATTTCGGAAGTGGAAAAGATGGATGCGGGGTCGGTAGCCGTGGCGGAGTTGAGCAGCTTTCAACTAGAGCTGATTGAAAAGTTCCGGCCGAATATCGGGGCGTTGCTGAATCTGACGCCGGACCATCTGGACCGGCACAAGACGATGGAGGCGTACGCGGCTGCGAAAGCGCGGATCTTTGAAAATCAAACCGAATTGGATGCGGCGATCCTGAATGCGGACGATGCCGCTTCGGCGAAATACGCACCGAAAAAGCCGCAGGTGTTCTGGTTCAGCCGGAAGAAAGCCGTGACGCGCGGCGCTTGCCTGCGAGGGGAGGAAATTGTAGTTGTACATGACGGGAAGGAAGAACCGGTGATGAACTCGGCGGAGATTCCGCTGGCTGGCGCGCACAACCTGGAGAACGTGCTGGCGGCGGTGATTATCGCGCGGTTGGCGGGAGTGGACTCGGCTACGATTGCGACGGCGGTGAAGAGTTTTGCAGGCGTGGAGCACCGGCTGGAGTTCGTGGCGGATGTGCGCGGGGTGCGCTACTACAACGATTCGAAGGCGACGAACGTGGATGCGACGTTAAAAGCGCTGGACGCGTTTCCGGGGAGAATCCTGGTGATTCTTGGAGGCAAGGACAAAGGGAGCGACTACACCGTGCTGCAAAAGCCGCTGCGGGAAAAGGCGATTCTTGCGTTGCTGATTGGGGCGGCGGCGGACAAGATCGAGATCCAGATTGCGGGCAGCGTGGCGATCGAACGAGCGGGAACGATGGAACGCGCGGTGGAGGCCGCAGCGATGGCGGCGCGGCCGGGCGATGTGGTGGTGCTGGCGCCGGCGTGCGCGAGTTTCGATCAGTTTGAAAATTACGAGCAGCGCGGGCGGGTGTTTAAGCAACTGGTGAGGTCGTTGAAGAAGGATTAGTGGTTGCTTGAAGAGCACAGGCAAGAATGCCTGTGCCACAAAAGGAAAGAGGCGGGATGGCGAGACGTTCGGAGATGGACCGCTGGTTATTTGTGGTGACGCTGGCATTGTGCCTGCTTGGGGCGGTGATGATTTTCAGCGCCTCGGCGGTGACCGCGCAGCAGATGTACGGGCACTCGTATGTGTTCGTGTTGCGCCAGGTGGTGTGGCTGCTGGCGGGGCTGGCGGGAATGTTCGGGCTAATGAAGCTGGACTATCACCACTTGCGAGAGCCGGCGGTGGTGTACACGGCGCTTTGCGTTGTGGCGGTGCTGCTCGTTGGAACTTTTTTTCTGGATAAGTCTCACGCGACGCATCGCTGGATCAAGGTCGGCCCCATCAATCTGCAACCTTCGGAAATGACCAAGTTGGTGGTGATTTTATATCTGGCGTGGTTTTTGGACATGAAGCGGCGCGCGGCCACGCGGATGGAATTCAACAAAGAGGATTTGCTGCAAACGATTTTGCCGGCGGTGGCGCCGGTGCTGGTGTGTGTGGGGCTGATCGTGCTGCAGCCAGACCTGGGCACGTCGGTGGACATATTGCTGATCATGACCGCGATTCTGTTTGTGGCGGGGCTTTCCTGGAAGTGGCTGGCGGTGGGAATGGGAGCGGCGTTGCCGGTGTTGATCGCCTTGATCGCATTCGTTTCTTACCGGTCCGCGCGCGTCACGGCGTTTCTGCATCCGGACTCCGACCCGCGGGGCGCGGGCTTTCAACTGGTGCAATCGCTGATCGCGGTGGGATCGGGGGGATTCAGTGGAGTGGGGCTGATGGAAGGCAAGCAAAAGCTTTTTTACTTGCCGGAGGCGCACACGGATTTTATTTACGCGGTGATCTGCGAGGAACTCGGATTCCTGGGCGCGGTCTTTGTGATCACGCTGTTTGCGGTTTACGGATGGCGTGGGATGCGCGCGGCGTTCAATGCGCCGGACCGGTTCGGAAGCATGCTGGCGCTGGGAGTGACCGCGATGGTGATTTTTCAGTCGTTGATTAATTTTGCGGTGGTGCTGGGGATGATGCCGACAAAGGGGATTCCGCTGCCATTTGTGAGCTACGGAGGGTCGAGTCTACTGGTGATGCTGCTGGCAACCGGCGTGCTGCTGAATATTTCGCAGCAGGCGGGGTTCGAAAATAGAAAGTAGAAAATTGAGAATGGGGAAAATCTTGGTGGAACGGCAGAGGATGGGCTTGGTGAGATCGCAGGTGGCTCGGCCGCACAGGCTAAAGCCCGTGCCACAGGGCATGCCGGGGAACATGGCGTGAAGTTGTTGATTGCAGGGGGCGGAACCGGCGGGCACGTTTTCCCGGCGATTGCGATTGCGCGGGAGTGGCTGTCGAGGGGAGCGGACATGGAAGTGGTGCTGGTGGGAACGCAACGCGGGATTGAAATGAAACTGGTGCCGCAGGCGGGGCTACCGCTGGAAACGATTCGCGTGGCGGGGCTGAAAGGAAAGGGCGGGACGACGCTGTTGAAGAATTTGATGATGCTCGGAAGCGGATTGGCGGATTCGTTTGGTGTGCTGAAACGGCACAAGCCGGATGTGGCGTTTGGTGTGGGGGGCTATGCCGCGGGGCCGGTGCTGCTTGCGAGTTGGCTGCGAGGGATACCCAGCGTGATTTTCGAGCCCAATGCGGAACCTGGCTTCACCAACAGGGTGGTGTCGCGGTTTGCGAAGCGGATCGCCACGGGCTACGAAGTTACCGCGAAGGCGTGGGGAGCAAAGGCGAAGCTGACGGGGTGCCCGGTGCGGCCGGAGTTTTTTGCGATTGCGCCGCCGAAGCCGGAAAAGCCGCTGCACCTGCTGATTACGGGCGGAAGCCAGGGTGCGCTGCCGGTGAATCGCGCGTTTGTGGATGCGATGGATTTACTGGCCACGAGAAAAAATGAGATGCAGATTGTGCACCAGACCGGCGAACGAGATTATAATGCGGTGAGGACCGCGTATGCGCGGCGCGAAATTCTTGCGGAGGTGGTTCCTTTCCTGACGAACATGGCGGAGCGCTTCGCCTGGGCCGACCTGCTGGTTTGCCGGGCCGGAGCGATCACAGCCGCGGAAGTAGCCGCAGCGGGCCGCGCGGCGATTTTCATCCCGTTCGGGCGAGCCACAGACAGCCACCAGTTGCGCAACGCACAAGTCATGGCGAACGCGCAAGCGGGGCGGCTGATCACGGAAACGGAACTGACCGGAGAACGATTGGCGCGCGAGATTTTCTCACTCCTCGACCAGCCCCGGGAGATTGAAACGCTGTCCACGAACGCGCGGAGCCTTGCCTACCCGCATGCGGCGAGGGACATTGTGAATTTGATTGAGGAAGCGGCAGAGTCAAAGACGGAAATTAGAAAATAAAGAAGAAAAGGGAGAGATAGGAAGAGGCGCCCGCCTCAGAAGGCGGCCGCTACAAAGGCAAGAGGGGCCACCTGAAGGTGGCCGCTACGAGGGCGACGGAGATGGTATCGTTTCGAAATTTTCAGCGCATTCACCTGGTGGGGATTGGCGGGATCGGGATGAGCGGGATTGCCGAAGTGCTGTTGACGCTGGGGTATTCGGTTTCCGGTTCCGACCTGAAGCCTTCGACGATTACCGAACGGCTGCAGAATCTGGGCGCCACGATTTTTGAAGGGCATCAAGCGGGGAATGTGGAAGGCGCGCACGTGGTGGTGATTTCTTCCGCAGTCAAGACCGACAATCCAGAGGTAATGGAAGCGCACAAACGGAAAATTCCGGTGATCCCGCGCGCGGAAATGCTGGCGGAGCTGATGAGGCTGAAATACGGGATTGCGGTGGCGGGGGCGCACGGGAAAACGACGACGACTTCGATGGTCGCCTCGATTCTTGCGGCGGCGCAGCTTGATCCCACGTTTGTAGTCGGCGGCAAAGTGAATCAGGCGGGAACCACCGCGCGCGTGGGACGCGGCGAATATTTTGTGGTGGAGGCGGATGAAAGCGACCGGAGTTTCCTGATGTTTGCTCCGGTGGTGGCGGTGGTGACGACAATCGACCGCGAACATCTGGACCAGTATTCCTCGCTCGAAGATATTCAGGACGCGTTCACCCAGTTTGTGAACCGCGTGCCGTTCTATGGGGCAGCTGTTTTGTGCCTCGACGAGCCCAACGTGCAGGCGATTATTCCGGACGTGAAGCGGCCGATCATTACGTATGGGACTTCTCCGCAGGCCGACCTGGTGATCAGCGATGTGGAGATTCGTGGATTGGGCAGCGAGTTCCGGCTCACGTATAAGGGCGAGGATCTGGGAGCGTTCCTGCTGCCTCACCCGCCGGGAATTCACAATGTACGGAATGCCGCAGCCGCGGCGGCGGTGGCGCTTTATTTGAATGTTGCCAGCGACCTGATTCGCGAAGGCCTGGCTAAATTTGCGGGGGTCGGGCGCAGGTTCGATATCAAGGGCGTGGTGAACGACATCACGGTGGTGGATGATTACGGGCACCACCCGGCGGAGATTCGCGCGACGCTGAAGGCCGCGCGAGGTTGCCAGTTCAACCGCCTGCTGGCGCTTTTTCAGCCGCACCGCTACACGCGCACGCAGCATTTGTGGGATGAATTCGTACAGGCCTTCAACGATGCCGACATATTGGCGCTGGTGGATGTGTATCCGGCGGGAGAAGCGCCGGTCGCTGGTATCACGAGCGAGGCGCTGGCCACGGCCATTCGCGAGGCGGGCCACAAAAATGTGCACTATTTCCGGTCGATGCAGGACGCGATCGAGTTTTTGTTGCGCGAAGCGCGCTCGGGGGATGCGATTCTGACGATTGGAGCGGGAAACGTGAGCCGGGCGAGCAATGAGTTGATGGTGCTGCTCGGAACGGAATTGCGGGTGGAGGACCGGACTCGGCATGCGGATTGAGGAACCAAAAATCCTGGCGGCGCTGCCGGAGTTGGGCACGGAACTCCGTCGCGGCGTTTCGCTGGCCGAACTTACTTCGCTCGGAATCGGCGGCACAACGGACCTGCTGCGAATCCTCCGACACGAGGCGATCCCAGGCTTGCTGAGACTGCTCGACGAGCATGGGGTTCCGCACAAATTCCTGGGCGGCGGATCGAATTTGTTGGTGGTGGATGGTGAATTGCCGTTTGTCGTGCTTCAGCTTGTGAAAGGCGAACCGGAGATCTCCTTGGACGGGAACATCGCTTCCGTGGACGCAGCCGCCGACTTGGGACGTACGGTGACGTTCTGCGCGAAAAATAATTTGGGAGGGATGGAAGGGCTGATCGGCGTGCCCGGAACCGTGGGCGGGGCACTGCGCATGAACGCAGGCGCTTACGGCATCCAGATCGGCTCGTACGTGCGGGAAGTGAAAGTCTACCGGGCGGCGGAACGCAAAATCGAGATTCTTCGCGGCGAACAGATTTCGTTCGAATACCGGCACACTTCTTTTGCGCCCGATGATATGATGCTGGCAGTGAAGCTGGAACTACCCTCCAAACCGTACCCTGAAATTCTCCAAGGCATTCGCATCTGCAACGAAAAGCGGCGTTCGAGCCAGCCGCTCGGGCAGAAGAGCGCGGGCTGCATTTTCAAGAATCCGCCGGGAGGTTCCGCGGGACGGATGATTGACGAGCTTGGGCTGAAAGGTTTTTCGCATGGCGACGCGCGGGTCAGCGAGCGCCACGCGAATTTCTTCGTAAACGCGGGGCAAGCTTCGGCGGCCGACATGCTGGCGCTGATCGCGGAAGTGCGCGAGCGCGTCGAGCAGGCGTACGGGGTAACCCTGGAAAACGAGGTGGTGGTTTGGAACGCGTGAAACCCATCCAACGCAACGCCTCTGCCGGGGCAGCAGAGCAGGAATCGTACCGGCCGGATCTGGTGACGGATGAAGAGCCGAAGTACCTGCGCCGGCAGAAGCCCGTGGAGATCCGCAGGAAGAAGCTTGGCGGCAAGACCTGGCCGTTTTACCGGCGCGTGTTTGTCTGGACGGTGACGGGCGCGGCGCTGGTGACGGCAAGTTATTTTGGCGCACGATACGCGCTTTATTCGCCGCAGATGCTGCTGGTGAAGCCGGAGCAGATTGACGTCAACGGGAACCACATCGTGGCGCGCGAGGAGATTCAAAAGCTGTTCATCCACGACCGCGACCGCAGTGTGCTGCGCATTCCGCTGGAGGCGCGGCGGACGCAGATCCAGGAACTTCCCTGGGTGGAAGAGGCCAGCGTGCAGCGAATTCTGCCGAACCGCCTGCGCGTGGAAATCACCGAGCGGACGCCCGTGGCGTTTTTCCGCAACGGGAACGAACTGACGCTGATTGACGCGCACGGAGTGCTGCTGGAGCGGCCGGAAGGCGAAGACTTTCATTTTCCGATCGTCACCGGCATGTCCGAAAGCCTGGCGCGGGAGGAACGCGAGAAGCGGATGCAGGTCTATCAGGAATTCATGAGGAACATTGACCTGGTGAAGCCGGGTTCGTCGGAGCGAGTGAGCGAAGCCGACCTGGGCAATCCGCGCGATTTGTGCGCCGTGCTGACCGGATTCGGCAATGATGGAAATGCTCCGGCGATTACGGTGCATTTTGGGCAGGGCGATTTCACCCAAAAATACCGGACGCTGGTGGAGAACTTCACGCAATGGCAGGCGAACGCCGGGCCGGTGCACGCGATCGATCTTCGTTATTCGAGGCAGGTGGTGGTGAACCCCGACACCAGCGCACCTGTGGCAAGGGCAAAGTAGGTAGCGCAGGCTTCAGCCTGCGTGGCACGGTTAGGCGGTCAGGAGTGACAGGCTGAAGCCTGTGCTACTGGCTGCAGGAGAGCGTCTTGGCAAAGAAAGACAAGTACCTCGTCGGGCTGGATATTGGCAGCACAAAAACGTGCGTACTGCTGGCGGAAGTGGAAAACGAGCAGGTGCGCTTTCTGGCGCTGGGTGCGGCGGAATCGAAAGGGTTGCGCAAGGGATTGATCGTCAATCTGGATTCGACGGTGAGCTCGATTCGCCGCGCGGTGGAAGAAGCCGAAGGCGTGGCTAACGTGCCGGTGGAATCGGCGGTGATTGGCGTGGCCGGCGGCCATGTGCGCGGCGTCAACAGCCGCGGCGGCATTTCGCTGGGAAACCGGGCGCGGGACGTGGAACGCGACGACGTGCGGCGAGCGATTGATGCGGCGCGAAACATCGCCATGCCGGAAGACCGTGAAGTTTTGCACGTGCTCCCGCATGAATTTCTGGTGGACGCGCAGGACGGCATTCGCGATCCCATCGGCATGATCGGGCAGCGACTGGAAGCGAATGTACACGTGGTGACGTCTTCGATGGCCGCGACGCAAAACCTGATCACTGCCGCGAACAAGGCGGGGATTCTGGTCAACGACACGGTTCTGGAGCCGCTGGCTTCGGCGGAAGCCTGCCTGACGCCGGATGAAAAAGAGATGGGCTGCTGCATTTTGGATGTTGGCGGGGGCACGACAGACCTGGCGGTATTTGGCGGCGGAGTGGTACGCCATACCGGAACGGTCGCGATTGGCGGCGACCATTTCACGAACGACCTTGCGGTCGGGCTGCGCACACCAATTCCCGAAGCGGAAAAGATCAAGCATCGCCACGGGTGCGCCTGGGTAGAGATGCTACACAACGATGGCGCGATCGAGATTGCCAGCGTGGGCGACCGCCCACCCCGCACCATTTTTGCGCGCAACCTGACGGAAATCATCGAGCCGCGCGCGCAAGAATTGTTGACCATGATTCGGGACGATCTGCGCCGCGCCGGAATGGAACGCCAGGTTCCGGCGGGATTCGTGCTGACGGGCGGCGGCGCTCAGTTGAACGGATTCGGGGAACTTGCGGAGCACGTTTTCCAACTGCCGGTGCGACTTGGCGAGCCGCGCGGGATTCTGGATATGCCGGAGTCGGTGGCACGGCCCGAGTACGCGACCGTCGTGGGGCTGGTGCTGCACGCGGCAAAGACGCGGCGCAATAACGCGCACAAGGGCAATACTCTGGTATCAAAACTGAAAGCGATGTTTGCCGGGGCTTAAGCGGAACTGGCCAAAACGGGATTAGAGGCAGCTAAGGGCGCGAGGGTAAGCGAAGTGCAGGGGTAAAGGGATGGACCTGAGGGCCTGTTTTCCACAGGGCTCCAAAAGTCTATGTGGAATCAGGGGAATACGAGTTCTATAAAGGATTTGACCAGCCGGACGGGGGGAGAGGCATGACAGCGAAAGACGCAGGTATCCGGATGAGCTTCAGCGAGGAATTGCAGCCCGCGAAGATCAAGGTGATAGGTGTGGGCGGTGGCGGCTGCAACGCCGTGAATCGCATGATCCGCGCCAAGGTCGAGGGCGTGGAATTCATCACGGCCAATACGGACCTTCAGGCGCTGAAGATGTCGCAGGCTCCCGTGAAGCTGCAACTGGGGGCGAAACTGACCAAGGGATTGGGCGCGGGCGCGAACCCGGAGATTGGCCGAAAAGCGGCGCTCGAAGACACCGACAAGATTATTGAGGCGCTGGAAGGCGCGGACATGATTTTCATCACGTCCGGCCTCGGCGGAGGAACGGGAAGCGGCGCGGCGCCCGTGGTGGCTTCACTTGCGAGCGAGTTGGGCGCGTTGAGCGTTGCCGTGGTGACGAAGCCGTTTGCGTTTGAAGGGAAGCGCCGGATGCTTCAGGCGGAGCAGGCGCTGCAGGACCTGATCGGCGTGGTGGACACCGTCATCGTGATTCCGAACGAGCGGCTGATGGAAACGGTGGAGCGTGGCACAAGCTTCTTCGACGCGTTTCGCATTGCCGACGACATTCTGCGACAGGCGGTGCAGGGCATTTCAGATATTATCACCGTGCCCGGCATCATCAATCGCGACTTTGCCGACGTGAAGGCCATCATGCATGGGCAAGGCTACGCGGTGATGGGCACGGCCGTGGCGACTGGCGCAAGCCGCGCGGTGGATGCGGCGAATCGCGCGATTGCCAGTCCGTTGCTGGAAGACAATTCGATTCAGGGCGCGCAGGGCATTCTCATCAATATTTGCGGAAGCTCTTCGCTTTCGCTGCATGAGGTGCATGAGGCGTCCAGTGTGATCCAGAAAGCGGCGCACGAGAATGCGAACATTATTTTCGGCGCGGTGATGGACGATAACATGAAGGACGCGGTGAAGATCACCGTGATCGCGGCGGGATTCAAGGACGCGGGGAAGAAGCAGGCGCCGGGGAAGCAATCGGTGCTGCCGAAATCCTGGAAGGCCGGGAGGGAACTGCCGGCGCAGCAGGAACTGCCGCAGGCGCCGAACGTGGTGCACCAGGTGGCGCAGAACGTGCGGGAAGTTTCGCCCGAAGTTTCGAAGGACGATCTGGATGTGCCGACGTTTCTTCGGCGGCAGGCGCAGAAGGCCTGAGACTCTGAACAATTTGAGGTTTTGCGGGGCACGCTAACGCGTGCCCTTTTTTTGTGGAGCGATGCTCGGTAGCGCTGGCCTGCCTGCGGCGGGCAGGCATTTTGCCGGCGTGCTTGCCGCCCCTTCGCAGCTCAGGGTAAACAGGATGGCGGCGCTACCTTCGGAGGCTCACGACGCATTCTCTTACAGCGGATTCGAAGGCTGCGACGTCCTTGCTGGAGTAGGGAATCACTCCGCCGAGGCCGGTGTGGAGTTCGCTTGCGCCGGTCGCATGGGCCACTTCTGCGAGATTGCCTGGATGAAGTCCGCCGCCGGGAAGAATAATGATGCGGTCGCCAGCCTGCTGGATGAGGGAGCGAAGAACAGGTGCGCCACATTGAGCATCGGCAGCGCCGCCGGAGGTGAGGACGCGATGCGCGCCGGTACGGACGATGGCTTCGAGGGCGGCGGGGAGATCTTTTGTTTCGTCGAAGGCGCGGTGAAACGTCACTTGCATGGGCGAGGCGAGGGCGACGAGTTCGCGGGTCCGTTGTGTGTCCACCGAGCCATCAGGGCGAAGGACGCCCGTGACGATGCCCTGCACATTCTCGCCGTGAAGCGCCGTAATTTGTTCCTTCATCCGCGCAAATTCGTCTCTGCTATAGACGAAGTTACCGGCGCGTGGCCTGACAAGCACGTGAATGGGCAACTTGACAGTCGAGCGCACGCCGCGAATCAGTTCTACTTTTGGGGTAAGACCGCCGACCTCGAGATTTGCGCACAGCTCCAGGCGGTGCGCGCCGGCTCGCTCGGCGGCGCGGACGCGTTCCACGGAAGCTACGGCGATTTCCAGAAGGCAGCTAGTCCGCATGGCAGAACGGGAGGGCCAGCGGGCCAGATGCGAGGGATTCCACGAAAGAATGCGTCCCGGCAGTTTAGCGCATGCGAGGCCAGAAGATGCGAGAGGCCGAAAGGCCGCGCTAGGCTAAGCCGTAGGAGGCGAAGACGACGATGGCGGTGATGCCCAGACCGGAGCCAAGAACCGCACCGGCAAGAACGTCGCTGAGGAAATGCATGCCGAGGATCACGCGGGAGACCGCGATGCTGGCGGCAAGAAAATAAAGGGCGCCTTCGAGGCCCGGATAGAAGTAGCTGATCACCAGGGCAATCGAGAATGCGGTCATGGTGTGCCCGGAAGGGAAAGAAAACTGGTCGGGAGGCAGCACGCGCGACCAGCAATGCGGTTCCAGGTGGCAGGGGCGCCGGCGATGGCTGATTTTCTTCAGCACTTTGAAGACAAGCACTCCGGCGAGAGCAGCGGCACCCGCGGCGCTCACTGCGGCATATCGATTTGGGCCGCCGGCGATCAAGAGGATGAAACCCAGGCTATACCACAGCCAGCCGTCCCCGATTCGCGTGGCCGCGATCATCCAGAAGCGAATCCAGCGAGGCGCCTTCCAGCGATTGACGCGGCGCATGACGCGGTGGTCGCGGTTTTGGATGAAACCCCAGACGGTCTTTGCCATAGCCATGGCCTCACCTCAACTCGCCCAGTTTGCCTCGAAGCTTGAATCCACATCCCACAGCATGCGTGGGGTCGTTTCCTTGCCTTGCAGGTTGGCCGCCCACTGTTTGCAGAAGCGCATTTCGTTCAGCCAGTGGAACGCCGTGATCGCCGGGATAAAGAGAGTCAGCGGCAAAAGTGCGGCAGCCGCAGGCCTTTCCTTCAGCACGCAGCCGATAAAGTTGAAAATGTCCGCAGTGAGTTTTGCGTAGCCGCCATCCTGGCCGTGGATGACGCCGCGCCCGGCGCGCAAGCCGGCGAAATATTCGGCGACGGTGCGCGCGCCCGGAACCTCCGTGAACGTCCGCGCAACACCGGAAAGGGTATGGGAATCGCTGCCGGCCACGCCGGACTTGCCCAGTTTCGCGGCAAGCTGGTTCGCCTCCAGATTTGCCTGCTTCCACATTTGGCCGTTGCGCACTTCGAACGCCGGCACGTACGAGGCGAACCAGTTGAAATCCTCGAGCTTGCGGCGGCCCGTGAGGCTGGAAAACACGTGGTTCAGGCTGAAGAAAATCTTACGCTCGGTCAGGTACATCAGCAGCGCGATAAAATCGCCGCGGCGGCGCGAAATTTCCGCGTGGTCTTTCTCGGTGATTCCGTAAACTCCCAGATGGATTTGCGTGCCCGTCGGCATGCGCACGGTGACTTCTTCGCTGAGGAAAAAGTCGGGATATTTGCGGAGGGCTTCCGCGGCGTCGATGGAATCGTGATCCGTGAGGGTGACGATGGACATGCCGAGGTGCTTGCAGCGATGGTAGACCTCGGCGGGCTGGTTATAGGACTCCTTGGCGATCCGAGTGAGGCCCGGGGTGTCGCACATCCCCGAAGCGATCGAATGGACGTGAAGGTCGCAGCGCATGTTACGAGAGTAGAAGGGGGATATGAACAGGACATAAAACGGGCGCGAATTGAATATGAAAAGCAGGGTGGAACTGATTGAACACAAAAGGCTTGAAACGTTTTCCACATGGCATGGAGCGTGCTTCGTGGATGTTTACGGAACATTCATATTCGTATGGAACAATACGCACCGATGAAGAAAATACAGGTGTTGTTCCATGACGCGGGCGGCGGGCATCGGAACGCTGCCGTTGCCCTCCAAACCGTAATTTCCCAACAAAATCGAGGCTGGCAGGTGGAGTTGGTGCAGTTCCAGGAGCTGACGGATCACCTCGACGTGCTGCGGAAGCTCACCGGGATTCGCATTCAGGAGCAGTACAACACGTTGCTACGCAACGGTTGGACATTGGGCGCGACGCAGTTGCTGCGGGTTTTGCAGGCGACGATTCGGCTGCTCCACGGGCCGCTGGTGAAATTGCTGGCGGACTATTTTCGGAAGAGCGATGCCGAACTGCTGGTTTCCGTGATTCCGCATTTCAACCGGGAGATCGCCGAAGCCTGGAAACTGGTGCACCCGGAAAGACCGTTCGTTACCCTGATTACCGACATCGCGGATTTTCCGCCACATTTCTGGATCGAGGCGGCTGAAAACCAGTACGTGATCTGTGGTTCAGCAAAGGCAGCGGAGCAGGCGCGGGCCATCGGGAAAGATCCCGCGCATATCTTCGAAACTTCCGGAATGATCCTGCGGCCGGATTTTTATTTTCCTGATGAAACGGACCGGCTGGGGCTGCGCACCGAATTAGGGCTGCAAACGGATCTGACCACCGGAATGCTGCTATTTGGCGGATTCGGATCGAAAGTGATGCTGGAAATTGTGGAGCAACTAGACGATGCAAAGGTGCCGCTGCAGTTGATTGTGATCTGCGGCCGCAATGAGAAATTGGCGGAGGCCCTGCGGGCGCGGAAATGGGATATGCCACTGCATATCGTGGGATTCACCAAGGAAGTGCACCGGCTGATGCGCGCCGCGGATTTTCTGATCGGCAAGCCGGGACCCGGCAGCGTGGCGGAGGCGATGATGCGCAAGCTTCCGGTAATCCTCGAATGCAATGCCTGGACTCTGCCGCAGGAGCGCTACAACACCGAGTGGGTGAAGGAAAAGAGAGTCGGGATCGTGCTGCGGAATTTCCGGGAAATCGTCGGCGGTGTAAAACAGCTCCTTGAGCCTGCCACGCTGGAGGAATTTCGCAGGAATGTGGCGGCGCACCGGAACCAGGCCATTTTTGAAGTGCCTGAAATCTTTGCGAAGTTGTTGGGCGAAACGCCGCGGGGAAATTAGTTGCTGGCTCGTTCGGCGCGGGGCTTGTGAGGGTAGTGAGGACCCGCTCCGGGAGTATCAGGGGGCGGTTGAACGCGCGGCTTGGAGCAAGTGACCGCCCACGAGCGCGAGGCATACTTCGGCAATTCACACATCCTGGTGCAACCGGCGGAAGTTTTCGAGTGCGCGCACCCGCAGTAGCAGCCTTCAACCTTTGTTTTGCTGAGCTGGCCGCGGGTGTCTGCGGAAGTCGAAAGAGCGAGCGCTCCGGCGAACAGGGCCAGATCGAGAGAGGCCCAGATGGCGAGACGACGCAGACGGCGAAGGAGAGGTGACGTCATAGGAAGCGAGTGTCCGCCGGAAACGAAAAAAAACCGATAGCGCTGGGTAACTAAGAGTTTTGTTACCGGGGTTATGGTACGAGTCCAGGATGATTGCGGGAGCATCGGGGATCTGCGGAACCAATGCGGAGTTCCGATTTGACTCGTGAGGCCAATTTTGGTTCAAGGTGTAGTCCTCACCGGAACAGCTAACCATAAATTTTTGAGCAGTTTATGAGAATGCTATAGGGGAAGCGGCTTGGTGTTCCTCGTGCAATAGAGGGACACGTGGGCGCGTTTCAGAAACGAGGCGCACATTATGGCAAGTGAGGGGGAAGGGGCTTACTTGCTGTTTTGGCGAATCGTTACCACCTGCCTCTGAGAGGGAAGCTAGGATGGATGACCCCACGCGCCGGTGTGAAAACGACACTGGCATCTGAAATGCGCCTTCCGGGGCTCCCCGATCCCAAGCGGGGGCCCCACTTTTTTTTCTGAAAGATTCTCCAGCAGCTTTCCGCTGCCACTCCACTATCCAATGTAGATTCACGACGCGCGGAGCATTATTCCAACTTGTTTTTCAGCGAGGCGCTGTCCTCACTGGAGCGGCACCTTGCTATCTGGGCAACGCTGCCTTTTCCAGGGGGAGAGGATCCGGGGAGGTCTCGATCGCCAGTCGCTGCACAATCGGAATGCCTGCTTTGCCGAGGACGTGGGCGACCTGCGTTTCGCGGAGGCGTGAGGCGTCGTACTCCAACGTAAGGCGGTTCTGCTTTTCATCCACGCGGAAGCGGCGGAGTCCGTAGGTGTTGGCGAATTCGCCGAGGCGCTGAAGCTGTTCGGGGGTCGGCGGCGAGTGGAGTTCGTAGGTGATTTCCAGAAGGGTCATGCGGGAATTATACCAGCGCCGGAGGGGAATGGGGCAGGGACTAAAGCAGCCGACAGCCGACAGCCTACAGTCCTCAGAAAAGCATCAATTAGGTGGCATCACTCCCTCATGGCATTGCGGGTTAGGGATCCACTTTTTCTGGCACGGCGGAAGCCGGGGCGCTTGACATGAAATAGGCCCAGGGGGTATAAATACCCTTAGGGGGTATTGGTGATGGAAAAGCAGGGACGCAAGGCGGTCGGAGTTGATTCGGAATTGAAGGCCGCAAATCTGAACCGGCTGAGGCGGATTGAGGGCCAGGTCCGCGGATTGCAGAAGATGGTGGAAGACGACCGCTACTGCGCGGACATCCTGGTGCAGGTGGCCTCGGTGCAGGAGGCGCTGCGCGGGGTGGGGCGGAACTTGATGAAGAATCATCTGCAACATTGCGCGATGAAGGCGATGAGCAGCGGCAAGCCGAAGGAAACCTCGGCGATGTACGACGAGTTGCTGGAACTGGTTTACAAGCATTTGCGGTGAAACCTAAAAAGAGGCCCTGCTGTGCAGGGCACGCTGGCATAAAAGCTAGCGCTACATTAAGGGTTACACAGATTTCTTAAGGTTCAAGGGGAATGGAGAAGGACATGGGACGCGATCCAGTTTGCGGAATGACTGTTGAGCCGGAAAAGGCTGCGGCGAAGGTAGAGCATGGCGGAAAGAGCTACTACTTTTGCGGGGCGGGCTGCGCGAAGAAGTTCGAGCAAGGGCCGGAGCGATTTATTTCCGGGCCGGCGCCGGTGGCAGTTTCGCACGGGACGCAAATCGCGGTGGGTGCGAAACCTGCGGTCGAAACTTTACCGATTCTCGGCTCGGCGCCGGTATTGAAGGATCCCGTTTGCGGAATGATGGTGGACCCGCAGAAAGCAGCGGGAAGGGTGGAGCACGGCGGAAAGAGCTATTTTTTCTGTTCGGCGGGGTGCAAAGAGCGATTCGAAAAGGAGCCGGAGAAATATCTTGCGGCGCCGGGAACGGCCGGGATGGAGCATACCCATCCACAAGCTCACGAGCATGCGACAAAGTCCGCTGCGGACACTCAACCGATTCGTTACACCTGCCCGATGCATCCGGAAATTGTGCAGATCGGTCCGGGAAGTTGCCCGATTTGTGGCATGGCCCTGGAACCTATGGATATGGTGGCCGAAGAACAGGCCGACCCCGAATACGATTCGATGCGCAAGCGGCTTTGGGTTGGAGCGGCGCTGTCGATCCCGCTTCTGGTGCTTTCGATGGCCGGCGACGCGTTGGGGCTGCATCTTGCCCCAGGCATGACAAACTGGATCGAGCTGTTGCTTGCGTCGCCCGTGGTGTTGTGGGGCGGTTGGCCGTTCTTTGAGCGGTTCTGGGCTTCGCTGGTGAACCGCAGCCCCAACATGTTCACCTTGATCGGGCTTGGCACTGGCGCCGCATATCTCTACAGCCTTGTCGCCACCCTTTTCCCGCAGTTTTTTCCCGCTTCGGTTCGAGGCATGCACGGCGAAGTCTCCGTCTATTTCGAAGCCGCAGCAGTGATCACGACGCTGGTGCTGGTGGGCCAGGTGCTGGAATTGCGCGCGCGGCATCGGACGAGCGGGGCGATACGGGAACTGTTGCATTTGGCGCCGCAGACGGCTCATGTGGTTGCAAGCGGGGGCGACCACGACATTCCACTGGATCAGGTGAAACGCGGCGATTTGCTGCGGGTGCGCCCGGGCGAACGAGTGCCGGTGGACGGCACGGTGCGTGAAGGCGGAAGTTCCGTGGATGAATCCATGGTGACGGGCGAGCCGCTGCCCATGGAAAAGCAGGCGGGAGACAACGTGACGGGCGGGACGCTTAACTCCAGCGGGAGTTTCGTGATGTTGGCGGAGCGCATTGGCAGCGAGACGTTGCTTGCGCGCATCGTCAAGCTGGTCAGCGAAGCGCAACGCAGCCGCGCTCCCATGCAGCGGCTGGCGGACAAAGTGGCGGGTTATTTTGTGCCGGGCGTGGTGGCCGCGGCGATTTTGGCATTTGCAGGCTGGGCGTTCTTCGGGCCGGAGCCGCGATTTGCACACGCGCTGGTGGCGGCGGTTTCGGTGCTTATCATCGCGTGTCCTTGCGCGCTCGGCTTGGCCACTCCCATGTCTATCATGGTGGCCGTGGGGCGCGGCGCGACGGCGGGAGTGCTGGTGCGTAACGCCGAAGCGCTGGAAACGCTGGCCCGTGTGGACACGCTGGTGCTCGACAAGACCGGGACGCTGACGGAAGGGAAGCCGCGGGTTTCGAAGGTGGAAGTGTACGATGAGAATAGCTATTCGAAAGACCGCCTGTTGTGGCTGGCTGCGAGCGTGGAACGCTCGAGCGAGCACCCCTTGGCCCGGGCAATCGTTGAGGCAGCGAAAGAGAAGGGGATAAATCTGGGTGAGCCGTCGGAATTCCGCGCGACTCCGGGAGGAGGAGTCGAGGCAATTTTGCAGGGAGACCGCGTCGTGATCGGTACCGCGAGATTTCTTCGCGAGCGCGGCCTCACGGAGCAAACCATTCCGGCGGGACATGAATTGCAGGCCGAGGTTGTGGCCGAGCGGGCTGCATCGAGCAGCCGGGTGATTGTCGCAGTGAATGGGAAACTGGCCGGGGCCATAACATTGGCAGACCTGTTGAAGGAATCCACACCCGACGCGATCAACGCGCTGCGATCGGAAGGATTGCGCCTGGTAATGCTGACGGGCGACCGCCGGGAATCCGCCGAGAGAATCGCCAAGCAGCTCGGCATCACCGAAATTGAGGCCGAGGTCCGGCCGGAAGAGAAGGCGGCGGTGATTGAACGGCTCAGGAAAGAGGGGCGCATCGTCGCAATGGCTGGTGACGGCATTAATGATGCGCCGGCGCTGGCGGCGGCGCACGTGGGAATCGCCATGGGCACAGGCACCGACGTTGCCATGGAGAGCGCGGGAATCACACTGGTGAAGGGCGATTTGCGAGGCATCGTGCGGGCGCGGCGGTTGTCGCGAGCGACGGTCAGCAACATCAAGCAGAACCTGACGTTTGCTTTTGTCTATAACCTGCTGGGGATCCCGATTGCGGCAGGAGTCTTCTTTCCGGTATTTCAGTGGCTGCTGAGCCCGATGATTGCGAGCGCGGCAATGAGCTTCAGCTCGGTTTCGGTGATCAGCAATGCGCTGCGGCTCAGGGGTGTGAAGCTGTAGTTGATTTGGGTCGGCCCGAGCGAAAAGCAGGTCCCTCACCCGCAAAAGACGCGGGTTCGGGATGACAATTTTGTGAGACGCCCCAGGAAATTATCGGAGCCACTCCGGAATAGTATTGGGGACACCCCAGAATTGGGTCGATTGTCACCTGACTCCGCGCCACCTTCGTTCGTCTATAACCTCAAGAGTGGGAACATTTTGAGTGGGGCTGCGTATCAATCTACAGCAGCTTGAGTGGTTCTCGCCTCGGGGGTCTGATATGTCCAGCAATGGCAACGGTTTAACGAATGGGAAGGCGGCGAAGAAGCGCCGTCGGCGCATCATCATCGGGAGTATCGTGGCCTTGATTCTTGTCGGCGGGGGATACGGCGTCTACGCCGCCCTGCGGCCGAGCCATGAAATTGATCCTTCCAAACTGGCGGCAGCGGAGCGGGGCGACCTGGCCAAGGTTGTGGTGGCCACGGGCAAGATTCAGCCACTATCGAAGGTTGAAGTGAAATCCAAAGCCAGCGGCATCGTGAAAAAGCTTTACGTGGATTATGGCGACCGCGTGAAAACGGGCCAACTGCTTGCCGAGCTCGATAAAGTGCAGTTGGAAGCGAGCTTGCGCGCGGCGCAGGCGAATTATCAGGCGGCACAGGCGGCGAAAGATTCCGCCGAAGCTACGCTGGAGAGGAACAAAGTGGACGCAGAAGGGCCGGACGTGCCGTTCCTGAAGCTGAACATGGAGCGCGCGGAGCAGATGTTCAAGGACGGGGTGATGTCCAAGAGCCTGGTGGAAGACGCGGAGAAGAATTACCAACTGGCGTTGAACAAGCAGGTGAGCGCACAGAGAAATCTAGCGGTATCGCGCGCGGAGATTGCCAAGGCGGTGGCGCAGGAAGCGCAAGCCAAGGCGGCGCTGGAAAATGCGGAAGAGGATTTGCGGAATTCCACGATCATCAGCCCGATCGACGGGCTGGTGTTGTCTCGCGATGTGAATGTGGGCGACGCGGTGAGCTCGATCCTGGTGCTTGGCTCGCAGGCGACGCTGATCATGACGCTGGGCGACGTTAGCGAAGTGTACGTGCAGGGTAAAGTGGATGAAGCGGACATCGGCAAGGTGTACCTGAACCAGGCGGCGCGCATTGTGGTGGAATCGTTCAAGGACAAGAAATTCACGGGTAAGGTGACGAAGATTTCGCCGCTGGGGAAAGAGAAAGACAACGTCACCACGTTCGAAGTGCGTGTTTCCATCTCGAATTCCACGGGCGAACTGAAGGCCAACATGAGCGCCAACGCGGAAATCGTGCTGGAAGAGAAGAAAGACGTGCTGATGGTGCCGGAAGCTTCACTGATTTACGACAAGGACCGGAAGGCGTCGGTGGAAATTCCGGATCCGAAGGCGGACAACGGGAAGAAAAAGATTCCCGTGCAGCTCGGCATCTCCAATGGCGTGAAGACGGAGATTACGGCGGGCCTCACCGAGAAGCAGCAAGTGGTTCTGCAATAGCGAGGCCACAATGACGTTTCGCGACCTGCTGAGAGACACCATCGCAACGCTCCTGGCGCACAAGCGGCGCACCTTGCTGACCATGTTCGGCATCGCCTGGGGGATAATTTCCATCACGCTAATGGTCGCGGCCGGGGAAGGCCTGGGGCGCGGTATCCAAAAACAGCAGGAAAATTTTGGCAAGGACGTGATGATCGTCTTTTCCGGCCGCACCAGCATGCAGGCCGGGGGGACGCGTTCGGGCCGCGTGATCCACTGGATGGAGGACGACTACAAGGAAGTGGCTCAGGAATCCCCCGCTTGCAAGTATGTCTTGCCGGAACTCGGAAACAACACAAAGGTGCACAGCGCGTTCAACAGCGGGGACCTGGATACGGTGGGTTCGCTGCCGCCGTTCACCGAGATTCGGAGTATCACCGTAGCGGAGGGGCGTTTCTATAATTATCAGGACAACGAAGCGGGCAGGCGCGTGGCGTTCCTCGGCAGCGACACGAAGAAGCAGCTTTTTGCCGAACGCGAAGCTATCGGCCAGAACATCGAGCTGAACGGGATTCCGTATACCGTCATCGGGGTGATGAAGACGAAAGATCAAAACTCCAGCTACGACGGCGTGGACATTCGGAAGATCTTCATACCGTTTAACTCCATGAAGCGGGACTTTCCGAACAAGCCGCCAGCCGTGGAACACAGCGTGGACCGGTTGCTGGTGGCGCCATGGTCGCTGGAAACGCATCGCGATTGCGTGAAGCAGGTGCGGCGCACGCTGGGGCGGCTGCACAATTTCGACCCGCGCGATGAAGAAGCGGCAAGCATTTGGGACACCGTCAAGAATGCGCAGGCCAATCGAATGATTTTCGTGGGCATGGAAATATTCATGGGCGCGGTGGGGGTGGCGACGATTTTTCTGGGCGGATTGGGAGTGATGAACGTGATGCTGGTCAGCGTGCGCGAGCGAACGCGAGAGATCGGGGTCCGCAAGGCGCTGGGAGCGACGCGTGAATCGATCCTGAAGCAGTTTTTTCTGGAGACGGTGATCGTGGTGTTCATCAGCGGAGGAGTGGGCCTGGTCATTTCCTACGGCCTTTGCGGACTGGTGAACCTTTTGCCGACGATTCCGTATTTCGACGGGCTGGATGCCAGTTGGAAGCTGGCAGCGCTGACGATCAGCCTGCTGGGACTCATCGCAGTGTTATCCGCACTGTACCCGGCAAATCGAGCAGCATCGGTCGATCCGATAGAAGCGTTGCGCTTCGAGGCGGGTGGATGATGCTGATTGAAGTGTTCAAGGAAGCCTGGACCGCACTGGGGCGCAATCGTGTGCGCAGCATGCTTACGATGACCGGCATTTCGTGGGGCATTGTGGCTGTAACACTGTTGCTAAGCTACGGTTCCGGGTTTCGCAGCGTTCTCCTTTACACGTTCGAAGTGTTCGGCAAGGGTGCCGTTATTTGCTGGCCGGGAACGACCAGCGAGCAGGCGGGCGGCGAGCGAGCCGGGAAACCGGTTCGGTTCGAACAGGAAGATGCCGATTGGGTGAAGGCGCAGTCACCGCTCGTCAAGCGGGTAACCCTCGAAACAGTAAAATTTCTAGGCATTTCACATGACGAGCGGCTTTCGGACAGCGCCATTCGCGGCGTTTATCCCGAGTATGGCGAGATGCGCAACGAGGTCCCTTCGGAGGGCCGGTGGATTTCCGCGGATGACATTGCCGAGCGCCGGCGAGTGGTTTTCCTGGGAGCGCGCCTGAAGAAAAAGCTTTTCAGCGGGACACCGGCCGTGGGCGAAACCGTGCGCATCAATGGCGTGCGATTCACCGTGATTGGCACGATGGACATGAAGTTTTCCGACAGTTGCTATTTCAACTGCGACGACGAGTCCGCGTTCATTCCGTATCCCGCAGCCGCGGACATCTGGGACGCGCGCTATGCCAGCGTGATGGTGTTCGAACCCGTGGCCCCGCAGTTTGAAGCTCAGGCGATGCAGCAATTCCGGGACGCGGTGGCGAACCGGCAGCATTTTTCGGGGAAAGACAAGCGGGCGATTACCATGTTTGGCCGGCAGGAATTCAAGCCGGTGTACGACGGGATCACTTTGGGGATTGAAGGGCTGCTGTTTTTGATTGGCTCGATGACGCTGGCGATCGGTGGAGTCGGCGTGATGAACATCATGCTCGTCTCCGTGGATGAGCGGGTGCGCGAGATTGGTTTGCGGCGCGCGCTGGGCGCCCGAAAAGCGCATATTCGCTGGCAATTCCTGCTGGAAGCGCTGGTGCTCACTTTGACGGCGGGCGCGATCGGAATGCTTTTCTCCGCCGCGCTCACGGCGGCGATTGGGACCCTGCCGTTTCTTGGCCCGGCTTACGAGGACGACTCGGGCAAGGTGGATATCCACCTGACTCTGTCTGTCACCACGATGATGCTCTCGAGCCTGATCCTGATTGTGGTGGGCGTATTCAGCGGATGGATGCCGGCGATGCAGGCGGCGAAGCTCGATCCGGTGGAAGCGTTGCGCTACGAGTAAGAGAATTTGTCCGGCAACCGGCACAGATTCTTTCGTTCAAGCCAAATCTCGTGATTCCGTGAGCTCGCTTCCGATGTTGGGGCGAATCTTCTCCCGCTGCTATAGTAGGGAGGGGCGATTTCGCGCTGATTTGGCCGAACCCCAAGAAGGCGGCATAAAGCCGCCCCTACACCTCTTGCGAGGGGAGAATAATGGATCGAAGGTTTGCACTTACTCGAATCATCGCGGGGACTGTCGCCCTGGCAGCCCTGCTGGCAGCGGGCCGAATCATCGAGGGGCATGCCATTCTGAAAGAGAGTTCTCCGGCTGCGAACGCTACAGTCGAGGGTCCCGACGTAGCGATTACGCTGAAATACAATTCCCGCGTTGACTCGACGCGCTCCAAGGTCCAGCTGTCGCATCCGGACAATAGCGTCAGCGACCTGCCCCTTGCGAAACAGGTTTCCCCGGATACGTTGTCCTCGAAAGCCACCGGCCTAACGCCGGGCGCTTACAAACTGCAATGGCAAGTGCTGGCGCCGGATGGCCACATCACCCGCGGCGTCGTACCTTTTACCGTGAAGGGTTCCTGAGCAGGGCATGGTTGATCTACTCGGCATCTTCGGATTCCTGGTGGTGCTTTTGCGCGCCGCTACGCTGTGCTTTCAAACGATCCTGGCCGGCGGGCTAATTTTTCTCACCTGTATTGCGTCGAGCAATGGACTGCGGCCAGAGGAGTTGACGCGGCCATCCTGGAAATTGATTCGCTGGAGCGGGGTGGGCCTTGCGCTTTGCCAAGTGGTGTTCCTGATCGTCAACGCGCTGGTTCTCGGCGATTCCAAAGAGATTTCCATCCGCGATTTGCTGGGCGCGAATTTCGCGATCGCCGGAATTGTTGCGATTGTTGCGTCGCTCGGGGTCGCGCTCTGGCCCCTGCGCCTGCGGAAGAGCATGAATCCGGCCGTGCTTATCCCCGCGGCGCTTATTCTGGGATCTTCCGTGGTGACCAGCCACTCGTTTTCGAGAATGGAAGGCCGCGCGGTGCTGGTTGGATTGACGTCCCTGCACTATCTGGCGACCGCGAGTTGGATTGGCGGGCTCCCTTACTTGCTGCTGTCCATGAAGCGAGTTTCGGAGCAGGGGATCAGGGTAAGGATCAGCGAGCGATTTTCGAGGCTGGCGCAAATCAGCGTCGCGGTGCTGTTTCTGGCCGGGCTGGGCATGAGCCTGGTCTTCGTGGGGTCGTGGAACGCGCTCTACGGGACCGCGTACGGCATCATGGTCGGAACGAAGGTGGTGTTGTTCGGCTGCCTGCTGCTTCTGGGCGCGGCAAACTATTTCATCGTGCGCGGGATTGGCGCGGCTTCCCCGAGCGGGGCCACGAGCCTGATCCGCTTCGGAGAAGTGGAGATCGGCATCGGGCTAACAGTAATTCTGGCGGCTGCGTCCTTGACGTCCCAGCCTCCCGGGGCTGATCTGACCGAGGACCGCGTGAGCTTGCACGAAATCGCCGTACGCTACGCGCCGCGCATGCCGCGATTGACCAGTCCGCCGCTCGGCGATCTATCGCCGGCCGGAAAGGAGCAGGAGAGACAGGCCAAACTCGCCGGTGTGAAGGTGCCCGCCGCGTTCATGCCCGGAGAGAGCTTCTCTCATCCAGATACGCCAGGAGACATCGCGTGGTCGGAATACAACCACGCCTGGGCGGGCTTGATCGTATTTCTCATGGGGCTGCTGGCGCTGCTTTCCCGCAACCGATATTTTCCCTGGGCGAAAATCTGGCCGTTGATGTTCCTGGGGCTCGCGGTATTTCTGTTTTTGCGGGCGGACCCGGAAAACTGGCCCCTTGGACCGAACGGATTCTGGGACAGCTTCCGCGAGGCAGACGTTCTTCAGCATCGAGCCGTGGTGGTGCTGATTATCGTTTTTGCGCTATTTCAGTGGGCGGTGGAAACGAGCCGCGTCAAGTCTCACGGAGCGGCGCTGGTGTTTCCCGGCGTTTGCGCCATCGGCGGAATCGTGCTGCTGACCCACATGCACGGGGTGACGAATATCAAACAGGAAATGCTGATCGAGTTGAGCCACACGCCGCTGGCCATTTTCGGCATTGTTGCCGGATGGGCGCGCTGGCTGGAACTCCGGCTGCCGCAGGAGAACAACACGCGGAAATATCTGGCGTGGGTCTGGCCGGTGTGTTTTGTCTTTGTCGGATTGATCCTGATGGATTATCACGAGGCGTAGGGGGGAGGGAGTAATCGGTAATCAGTAATCAGTAATCAGTAAGAAGAAAGAAGTAAGAAGTAAGAAAAATCGGGCGCTGGGGCTGCGTTGAGGCTGCAGCTTATTTCGGCGGGAGGGGAAGGAATGAGCAAGTCGGCGCTGGTGGTGGTGGATGTGCAGCGGGATTTCTGTGAAGGCGGGGCGCTGGCAGCGGCCAATACGCTTTCGCTGCTGCCACCGCTGCAGAAATTCATCGCTGAGGCGAAGAGGCAGGGCGTGCTGGTCGTGTTCACACAGGATTGGCATCCGGCAAATCACAGCTCGTTCAAGGCGAATGGCGGGACGTGGCCGGTGCATTGCGTGGCGGGAACTCCGGGGGCGGAACTAATGTCCCCGCTTAAAGCCGCGGCGGACGACGTGGTGATTCACAAGGGAGTCGGAGAGGACGGCGCGGGATACTCCGGATTTGATGAGACATCGCTGCAACAACAATTGCGCGACAAGGGGATAACCCGGGTGAGCGTGGCCGGAATCGCCACCGAGTATTGCGTGCGCGCGACCGCGCTCGATGCCCTGAGAGCGAAGTTTGACACCACCGTGCTGGAGGACTTGATCCGCGCGGTTCAGGAAAAAGAAGTTCCACACGTTTTGGCCGAGCTGAGGGAAGTGGGAGTGAAGTTGGGTAGTTCGGCGGGCTGGCTTGCCGCCGCTGAATAACACGAATCAGGAATAGGCAACTATAAAGGGCATGCGCTCAGTTTTGCCCGAGAAGCGCGTCGAAATAACCCACCATCTCCGCGGAATTCCAATCCTGCGGCCCGATTACTTTCCGGGCGATTTTTCCCTTGCGATCGATAATGTAGGTTTCGGGATACATCACGGTGCCATAATCCTGCGCCGATTTCTTGGAGGGGTCGCGCGAGGTCAGGAAATTGATGCCGTGGTCCAGAATAAATTTCCGGTAAGCCGAGTCGTCTTCATCCACGCTGACGCCAAGAACAACTCCATTGCGCGACGCGAGGCGTTTGTTCAGTTCAATCAGAGAGGGCGTTTCTTCCACGCAAGGCGGGCACCAGGTGGCCCAGTAGTTCAGGACGACCACTTTGCCGCGCAGGTCGGAAAGGTGAGCGGCCTTTCCGTTCAGGTCGAGCGGAATGTCCTCCGCGGTTTTGCCGGCAATCGAGGACTCACCCTGGCGATAGTGGGGGAGGGTGAAGAAGGCCAGGACGGCGAAGGCGAAGCCCATGCTGCCCCAAGCCATGATTTTCCGCAGTAGGTTGCTCATATGAAGTTATAATAACGCAGAGAACCCGCGCCGAGAAGCCAGGAATCGCCCCGACGGCCATGAACCAAGCCAATCCCAGGAACCTACGAGTTAGCGCGATTATCCCCGCACGTAATGAGGAAGCGGTGATTGCGGCGTGTGTGGAATCACTTGCGGCGCAGGTGGGGATTGCGGAAGTGCTGGTGATCGACGACCAGTCATCGGACCGCACGGCGGAAGTTGTGCAGGCGTTTTCCGCGAACCATTCGAGGGTGAGGCTGATCAAGGCGGGGGAATTGCCTCCGGGATGGGTGGGAAAAAATAATGCTGCGTGGATCGGAGCCAAGGAAGCTCGAAGCGATTGGCTGCTGTTTACCGATGCGGATGCGGTTCACGCCAGGAATTCCGCGGCGACAGCGCTTTCGATTGCTGAAGAAAATGGAGCGGCGCTGGTTTCATTCTCGCCGGACCAGGTGATGGAGACCTGGTATGAAAAAGCGGTCATACCGTATGTGTTCACCCGGTTGGGCAGCCGGTTTCGTTTTGCTGAGATAAATGACCCCAAAAATTCCGCCGCTGCCGCAAATGGCCAATTCATCCTGATTCGGCGCGACGCCTACAAATCCGTGGGCGGACACGCCAGCATCGCCGGGGATGTACTGGAAGATGTGGCGCTGGCGCGGCGGGTGAAAGCGGCCGGCTACCGCATCTGGTTCGGCAGCGGGAAGGGAATTGTGCGCGTGCGGATGTATCGCAGCTTCATGGCAATGTGGGAGGGCTGGAAAAAGAATCTCTATTCGCTCATGGGCGGAAGCGTGACGGCCGTGAAGACAGAGATCGCCCGGGCATTGCTGCCGATTGTCCTGGTGCCGCTGGTGGCGATTGGCACTGGCGGAATCACACGGTCCATCCTGTTTGCCACAGTCGTACTCGGAATGGGTTTTCTGGGAATCCTGATCGCGTACGACGCGGAATTGGAGGCCAATGGCTTTTCAGTCCGTCTATTGGCCTACTGCATCCCCGGGCGCATCCTGTTTGCCGCGATGCTGTGGGCTTCTTATCGCGACCACCGCAACGGACACCTGGAATGGAAAGGGCGCACGTATCCTGCGGGTACCCCCCGCGCATCCAAAGGGTAGAAGAGCACATGGTTTATCTCACACGAAAACTGGAGTTTTCGGCTTCGCACTTGTATCACAACCCCGCGTTGAGCGCGGAGGAGAACAAGCGGATTTTTGGGAAGTGTAACAATCCGCACGGCCATGGACACAACTACACGCTGGAAGTGACCGTGGCGGGCGAACCCGATCCGGTGACCGGAATGGTTCTGGACCTGAAGGAGTTGAAGGAAATCCTGGAGCGGGAGATCACGCAGCGAATGGACCACCGTTTTTTGAATTACGAGGTTGCGGAATTGAAGGGCCAGATTCCCACCTGTGAAAACATCGCCCGGGTCATCTGGAATCTGCTGGAACCGAAGATCAACAAGGGCCGCCTGCACAAGGTGCGCTTGTACGAAACGCCGGATCTTTACGCCGAGTGTTACCGGAACGGAGCTCACGGGGCATGAACGACGGACTCAAGATCGAATTGGGGCGGCGCTACCGGTTTTCGGCATCGCACCGGCTGCACAGCTCGAAGATGAGCGAGGAAGAAAACCGCCGCGTCTATGGGAAATGCAATAACCCCTACGGGCATGGACATAATTACGTGGTGGAGGTCAACGTGTCCGGAGCGGTGGACCCCGCTACGGGCATGATCGCGAATCTCGCGGACCTGGACAGCTATGTGGAAAGGGAAGTGATCGAACCTTTCGACCACAAGTCGCTCAACGAGGATGTTGCCGCGTTTCGCGAAAACGTACCGACCACGGAGAACATCTGCAAGGAGATTTACCAGCGCCTGAAACACTTCCCGCGGGCGAGGCTGGAGCGTGTCCGGGTGGAAGAGACCGGCAACAACACGTTCGAGTACGCCGGGGAAGAACTTTAGGATCGCTTGGCGGTCAAGCAAGAGGAGAAGCGGCCAATGACGAAACCAACGGAAATATTTCTGAACGAATCGAAAATTGAAACGCCGAAAGAGAGCATCGCCGACTTGATGCGCAAGGTGATCGTCCAGATCGGCGAGGACCCGGAACGCGAGGGCCTGCGCAAGACGCCGGAACGTTTCGAAAAGGCGCTGAAGTTCCTGACCAGCGGCTACCACCAGAACCTGGACAACGTCCTCAATGGCGCGACGTTCAGCGTTTCTTACGATGAAATGGTGGTGGTGAAGGACATCGAATTTTTCAGCTTGTGCGAACACCACTTGCTGCCGTTCTTCGGTAGAGCGCATGTCGCCTACCTGCCGAGCAAACGTGTTCTCGGACTGAGCAAGATTGCGCGGCTGGTGAATATGTACGCGCGGCGCCTGCAGATTCAGGAACGCATGACCAGCCAGATCGCCGACGCGATTTCGGAGAAGATCAGCCCGGAAGGCGTGGGAGTGATCATCGAAGCGCGCCACCTGTGCATGCAGATGCGCGGGGTGGAAAAGCAGCATGGGCAAGCGGTGACCAGCGCGATGCTGGGATCGTTCCGGCACAACAAGCAGACGCGCGACGAATTTCTGTCCCTGGTGCGCAACAAGCGCGCATAATTCGCCACCCCCCATCCAATTTCACGGGCAGTCCGTCTAAACGCCGAGGGAATATGCCAATGAGGAAAATGCTCGTTTCCGGCGCGCTTCTTCTCGCCGTTTTTGTTTCGCTTTGCTCTGCGATCTCCGAAAGCGAAATTCAGCGCCTGGCCAGGATGATGAATTGGAAGGCCGGACAGGTGATTGCCGACGTCGGCGCGGGCGAAGGGGAGATTGGGTTTGCCGCCGCGGGCGTGGTGGGAGAAAGCGGGAAGGTCTATCTGACCGAACTCGACGAAGAGAAATTCGCCGCCCTGCAGAAGGATGCGGGCCGGCGAAAGCTGAAGAATGTGGTGATTGTGGCGGCGGCGGAAAAAGAATCGAAACTCCCGGACAACTGCTGCGACGCGATCATTCTTCGCCGCGTTTACCATCACTTCACGGCTCCGGCCGAAATGGACGCAAGTTTGCTGCGTTCCCTGCGTCAAGGCGGCCTGCTCGCGGTGATCGAATTTGCGCCTCGTAAGTCGTTAACGGCTTCAGACCCCGTAAAGGGAGTGCCGAGCAATCGCGGGGGGCACGGAATCCCCAAGAAAATTCTGGTGGAAGAACTGACCACGGCGGGATTCAAACTTGAGAAAACGTTTGACGACTGGCCGGAAGACGATTACTGCGCGCTGTTTCGAAAGCCCTAGCACAGGGAAATCCCAACGCTAGCGTTTATGCGTCGCTCGGGAGCGCCGGACCCGATCGCGATTCCCGCACGTTGCGTCGCTGCACCATCGCCGCACCCTACCCTTCGTTCGGTCCACGAACACCCAGGCGCAGCCGGGATTGGCGCATATTTTCAGGCGGTCCTGCGATTCAAGCGCCAGGGCTTCGCCAAGGGAAGCGGCAACTGCCGCCAGCACCGAAGGCCAGCCAATTTGTACCGGTGCGTGGATGAACTGCAACCCATTTTGGTACTCCTCCAGGCGGCGAAACACGGGTACTTTCAACCATGAATTCAGCGCTTCCAGATCTCGAGATTGAATCGCGGCTCCTCTCGAGGTTTTCTCCGCGAAGCCGCGCAGCAGTTGCCGCAATGAGCGGAGATCGCACAGGACGGCGGGGCCCGGCAGGGGCACGCGGAATTTCCAGAATTTCAGGAAGTCGCCGATCCACTGGGGATCGTGGAGGAAATCGGTGAGGTGGCCGTAACCGTCCCACATCTCGCTGTTGGCGAGATCCACCCAGGGAGCGGACTGGCCGAAATTGTGGATGCGGAACTGGTGGGAGAACGGGATCATTGTAATGGAATAAATCTCCTTGACCCATTACACTGCAACGGATATTCTGTGAAATGAGTATAGCATCTTTAGCTCGTTACAGGAAGCGGGCATGAGCGACACTACCCAGGCGATCACGTCGCAAACGGCGGTACTCGAAGCCAAGGCGCGCAGCTCCTTGCGAATCCGCGTCGTCCTCGCGTTTTTCGCGATCTATGTAATCTGGGGCTCGACTTATCTCGCCATCCGCTTTGCCGTCGAAACCATTCCCCCGCTGTACACCGCGGGCTTCCGACACCTGGTCGCCGGCAGCGTTCTGCTTGCTTGGGCACTCGCAAAGGGCCAACGCCCCAGCTGGGCGCAGGTGCGGGCCAGCGTGGTGATCGGCTTTTTCTTTTTCCTGCTGGGCCACGGCTCGCTCCACTGGGCGGAACAATATGTCCCAAGCGGGATGGCCTCTCTGTTGTTCGCTATCGAACCAATCATTGTTTTCCTGATGTCGGCGGCGGCGGCGCGCGTCTGGCGACTGAATGGAATGTTGCTCGCGGGAATTCTGCTCGGGCTGATCGGCGTGGGCATTTTGGTTCGCGGCAGGGGGCTCGAAGAAGGTTCTCGCGGCGCTATCGGGCCTATCGCAGTTCTGATCGCGGCGATGGCCTGGTCCGCGGGAATCATCTACTCGCGCCGGTCCAAACTTTCCGGCAGCCCGTTGCTGCTTTCGGCGCTTTCCCTGCTGGCGGGTTCCGCGATGCTCCTGACGACCGGGACGCTTGCGGGTGAGGCCAAGAATTTTTCGTTCGCGCAGATCACGCACAAATCGTGGCTGGCGCTTGCGTATCTCATCGTCTTTGGCTCCATCATCGCATTCACGGCTTACAACTGGTTGCTGGAACATTACTCGCCAACGCTTGTGGCCACGCACACTTATGTGAACCCCGTGGTGGCGGTGTTCCTCGGCTGGCTGTATGGCGGAGAAGCGATCACGTTGAAAGTTGGCATTGCCGCGGCGCTTGTCGTAGGAGCCGTCGTTCTCGTGGATCGCGGCACGAACAAACTGCAGCGGCTGGAATAACCACCGATGCGTATCGCACAAATCGTGCGAGTTTTCCTTGCCCACCGGCGAAGGCTATGGTGAACTCTCCTAGACAACATCGCCATGCTAGGGCAAAGATTCGGCCACTACCTAATTGAACAAAAGCTCGGCGAGGGTGGCATGGGCGTGGTGTATCGCGCGCGTGATGAAAAGCTGCAGCGCGACGTCGCCCTCAAGTTCCTCGGAGTCCTTCCCGCCGGCGGCTCCGCCAGCCATGAAAATGTGCTGCAGGAAGCGCGTGCCATTTCCGCGCTGAACCACCCCAATATCTGCACCATTTATGAAGTTGGTGAGATCGAGGGCAAACCATATATTGCGATGGAGTACGTCGAGGGCCGTCCCTTGAGCATGGAGATTCTCTCGAACGGAATGGCGCTCGATCAGGTTGAGCGGTACGGTATGCAGCTTGCCGACGCGCTGAGTCACGCGCACAGCCGGGGCATCATCCATCGCGACCTGAAGTCCGCAAACGTGATCGTGACCCCGCAGGGCCGACTGAAGGTTCTGGACTTCGGAATCTCCCGCCGGCTGGATGTGGGGCATGGCGGAAGCGAAACCACTTGCTTCGACAAGTCCTGGGAATCCCAGCATACCTTTACAGGAACGCTTCCTTATGTCGCGCCGGAGGTCCTGAAGGGAGAAGAAGGAAACGCGCGAAGCGATATCTGGTCGCTGGGAGTTTTGCTATACGAGATGGCAGCCGGGCGGCGGCCGTTCAAGGGAGCCACCGCATTCGAATTGAGCGCGGCCATCCTTCGCGAACGCGCGCCGCTTATCACGCCACCGCTGCCTCCGGTTCTTCAGAGCGTGATTGACCGCTGCCTGGATAAGGATCCCGGGCAGCGTTACCAGAGCGCGGGAGAGGTGCGAGCGGCTTTGGAGGCGGCGACCACCAGTTCGCGAAACCACGACTATTTCGCCGTGATGGCGCAACGCGAGGGAAGTCTGGTGCCAAATCACGCGAGGCGGAATTTCGCTCTCGTCGCGTTCGCGCTGCTGATTGCCGCCGGGTTCGGTTACTGGCTTTACGGAAAGTCTGGCGGAAGAAGAAAAACGGTCACTGTTGGAGCGATCCAGTCGATTGCGGTGCTGCCCCTGGAAAATCTCTCGGGAGATCCGGGCCAGGATTATTTTGCGGAGGGAATGACGGATGCCCTGATCACCGAGCTTTCGCAAATCAAAAAGCTGCGGGTGATCTCCCGGACATCGGTGATGCAATACCGGCACACGCAAAAGCCATTGCAGGAAATCGCACAGGAGCTGAACGTCGACGCGGTGGTGGAGGGCTCGGTGGTGCGTTCGGGAGATCGCGTCCGCATTTCGGCGAAACTCATGCAGACTAATGTGGAAGGAGCGCTGTGGGCGGACAATTTCGAGCGGAAATTCACCGACGTGCTGGCGTTGCAGAGCGACGTGGCAACCGCGGTCGCGCGGGGAATTCAGGTGGAACTGAGCCAGCCGGAAGTCACCGAACTAACGCGCAGCCGGTCCGTGGTCCCGGAAGCGTATGAAGCGTACCTGAAGGGCAGATACGAAGCTTCCAAGCGCACGCCGGAGGGATTCCGCGCCGCGCTGGAGTATTTTCAGTCGGCGGCCGATAAGGATCCGACGTTTGCGGCTGCTTTCGCCGGCCTCGCGGTTACGTACATGAACCTCGGAAACTACCAGCTCAGTCCAGCGTCCGAGGTGATGCCACAGGCATTGCGGGCAGCGGAGAAATCTCTGGAGCTGGATGACCGGCTGGCCGAGGCGCACGCCGCTCTTGCCGCGATCCGCTTCTACGGATTGGAACGCAACGGAATCGAAAGCGAGTTTTTGAAATCGATCGCGTTGAATCCGGGGTACGCGCAAGGCCTCCACTGGTATGCGCTGTATCTTGCGGCGCAGGGGCGAAAGCAGGACTCCATCACGGAGATCAAGCTGGCGCGGGAGATTGATCCGCGATCGCTGATCATCAACGCGAACGTCGCGTGGTGCTACTACCTTGCGGGGGATTATGACAAAGCGGTGGAAGCGGCGAAGGAGACGTTGCGCCTAGATCCGAGTTTCGGCGTGGCCTACGGCTACCTAGGGCAGGCTTATCTCGAAAAAGGGCAATTCGCGGACGCCATTGATGCCGGGCGGAATTTCGTTTCGCTCGCGCCGGGGGACGTGTCACGGCGCGCGGAACTTGCGGCGGAATACGGGCGGGCGGGCCGGGAAAAGGATGCGCAAGAAATTATTTCGGAGTTTGGGCAAATGAAAAATGGGCCGTACATCTCCGCGTACGATTGGGCGATGGGTTACTCCGGCCTGGGCAACAAACAGGAGACGCTGAAGTGGCTGCAAAAAGCGTACGAAGAAAGAAATGGGCGGATGGCGAACCTGGGCGTTCATCCGCAATTCGCTTTTTTGCGCAAGGAGTCGGCGTTTCAGCAACTGATCGCCAATTGGACGGCCGCGCCGCCGGGCGCCGCGAAGTAGATTTTGTTCACCTTTTGAGCGCAAACCCGACTTTACGTTACCGAATTTCTTGACGACGTTCGAGGGCTCGAATAGACTCCGCACTCGTAGGCACACACGTGCCGAATCCTATACCTATGGGGGCAACGGGAATCCAGCTGCATGGAGGGTGCAATGGCCAGGCAATACAAGGTTGGTTTCAAGACGATCAACGCCAAACTTAAGGTGACCAAGAAGCACCTGATCAAAATCAAGAAGCACGTTACGAAGAAGGACCAGCAAGCGATCGCCGCCCAAATCCAGGCGATTGATTTGATTCTCGCCGCGTGCAAGACCACCAAGATGTCTGCAACCTACACCGGAAACGACGACTGAGACTGCGGCAAGCAGGCCATGCCGTGGCGGGAGAGACTTGCCCGGGAGCCGCCGGATGAAGGGTGCAACGCATCGAAAAGACCGGCGAGGCGGCCCGCGGGGCGCGTTTCTGTGCCGATCCCCATTCCTGGTTTCTTACTGGCAAGGCAAGCAGCTTTATTTCGAAAATTACCTGACCCGCAAAAAAATCGCGGCATCGATCGAGACTGCCGCGCTGCTGGATTTTTTCTCCGGTTGGAGACGGGAAGAAGCGATGTTCCGCCGTTGGCCGGAATACACGCCCAAATCGCTGCGCCACGCTGTTCGCCTGTTGGTAAAGGAAAGCTTCCTGCAAAGATCCGCAGTACGGAATCCACCCGAAGATTCGCGCGAGAAAGCCCTGCGGGGTTGGAAGGAATGGAATCCCGCCGCCAGTTTTTTTCATATGCGGACGAAGGATTCCTATAGCGAGGAGATCAGCCCGGAAGAGATTCGACGGGTGGAGGAGCTGCTGAAAAGCGGGCGAGTGCCATCGCTCGTCAAGAAATATCCCCGCTCGCGAGCGATTTCGTTTGCCAGGGAAAGTTATTGGGATGAGTTTCCGCGTGTGCTGCAGGAGCGCCGCACCTGGAGGAAGTTTGGGCCGGCGGCGGTTTCCAAGGAGTTACTCGGCCGGTTGCTGTATCTTTCGTTCGGCGTGCAGGGTTGGCAGCGGATTCCCGAAGGCGGGCGATTTGGCAAGAAGACTTCTCCATCCGGAGGAGCGCTGCACCCGACGGAAGCTTACCTGGTAGCGCAAAACGTACAGGATATTCCCAAGGGCATCTATCACTACGATGCCGTCGGCCACCGGCTGCAGGAGATTCGCCGCGGGGCAAGCTCCGCCGAGACGCAAAGATTGCTGGCGGGGCAATGGTGGTTCCGCGATGCGGGGTTTGTGGTTTTTCTGACCGCGGAATTTCAGCGCACGCAATGGAAATACGATTATCCGCGGGCTTACCGCGCGGTGCTGGCCGAAGCGGGGCACCTTTGCCAGACGTTTTGCCTGACCGCGACCTGGCTGGGTCTGGCCCCGTTTTGCACGATGGCTTTCGCCGATACGCCCATCGAGAAAGTCCTGAAAGTGGACGGCATTTCGGAATCCGTGCTCTACGCAATGGGAGCCGGCACCAAGCCGGCAAAAAAATAGCGGCGAAGGGAGCGAACTCCCGTCGCCGCTGTTTTTGCGAAAACTACTTCTTCGAAACCATCACGGATGCGCGAGTGGTTTCCCAATCAATGTTGAGGTTGGCGCCGGCGCCCGCCTTCTCCAAAGTGATGGTGAAATTCTCCATGGGGGAGGGAAGCGCGGAGACTTTCATGTCCACGCGGGCCAGGTCATTCGACTGGCCGGGATAGTCCGTGCCCCATTCGCCGGTTTTTTTGCTGATGACCAGCGACCACTTGTCTTTGTTGGGCACGGTGAAAATTGTATAGCTGCCCGCGGGAACGGTGGTGCCGCCGATCGTCAAATCCACGGGCGTCACAAGCGCGGTCGCCTCGTTGGCGCCTGTGCGCCACACCTGGCCGAAAGGAACGAGTTCGCCATAGATCTTGCGGCCTTTCGCGCGCGGGCTGGAATAATCAATGGTCACGGATTTTCCGCCGCCCAGATCCCATTTCGCCTGCACGGGCGGGCTCGGCCGCTTGGTTTTATCTTGCTGCGCCGCCAGGACCAAAGCGCATGCAACGAGCATGGACAGCACACCACCGATCAAGAATTTCTTTTTCATGATAGTTCCTCCCCGGCCTACTCTACCACGCGGAAGCCGCGGGAAGATGGCGTGAAGTTTTGCCGGGGAACTTCTGATTGCGATTGGAGTTCGATTCTTGTGGGCACGGAAATTCGGGAATCCCCAAGGCATCAGCGGACAAACGGATAGATTTCGTCGGCAATCCAGTAATTTGCCAACAGAATTGCGAGGAGCATGCCTGCCAGCCAAAGTGTCCAGCGCCGGCGTTTCCATGCGGTGCCAAGCGCGGAGGACTGCATGGCGATATCCACAAAATATGCGGCGCAATAACAGACGTTGGCGATCAGGGCGAGGATGGCAAGAAGGAGGAGGGAGCGCAGTTCAAACATGGGGCGAAAATGGGGCCACGTTCCCGCGACCCAGGCGAACACAACCGCAACCAGCACGAGGTTGTAAATCAGGCGGCGGATTTCCCAGAATCGCAGGGTGTCCGCGAGCAAGGCGCGAAAAGGGCCCGGGGAATTCTCGGGGGCAACAGGTGAGTCGGTTGGAAGCGGGTTGCCCATGGGAGAAGTGCTCTCCAGGTTCGGGAAAAGCGATATTTGGAGGATAGCAGCGGGCTCCGCATTGTCAAGTACTTTGTAGTGTAAAGGTTTTCATTTACCGGCGCGCTCGGCTCGGGTGAAGAGGGAAGGCGGCCTAAAGCCGCCCCTACGAGGAGCAAAGGCGCCCTGCTCCCTTCCTTCGTCAGGGCAAGCGGAAGGCGGCCGCTACAAATACCAACGAAGGCCGACTTGGATGAGTGGGATGTGTTTTCTCGGGCTTCCTGGTGGAAGCGGCGTTCGCAGCTGGCTCCCGCGCCGGGCAAGATTTCCAATCCCGAACATTTCACGCGCTTTACACTTTGAACACACCTGTGTTAGTTTAAGAGAGTCGAAGAAAAGAGGAAATTTCAAGGGACGACGGTGGGGGGCACTTGAGCGACGGCAAAGTAATGTTGATTGAACAATTCCGGGCACATGTCAAGGATACGGGATCGCCAGAAGTGCAGATTGCACTGCTGAGCGAACGGATCAACTATTTGACGACGCACCTCAAGTCGCACGTAAAAGACCACGCATCACGCCGGGGGTTGATCATGATGGTCAACAAGCGGCGCCGTTTGCTGGACTATCTCAACCGGCGAGACCCGGATCGGTATCACCAGATTGTGGAACGCCTTAGCTTGCGCAAGTAGCGGTCAGCCGCGCGAATTGCGGCTCTGCTTGTGCCTTCACGAACGAACATATTCCCAGCGGAGTCTGTCGCCCGGCCGAGTTGTGGCCGGACGTGAATGTGCCAAGCCTGTCTTTACAGGCTTGTTGACGTTTCCATTGGTGTAACCAGAATCAAAGCCGCCTGTCCTCGGCCGAACCTCCTCTCTTTCTTCAAGCTGCAAGCAGGCATTGCCTGTCAGAACCGCTCCTCAGATGAGGAGCTAAAGGAAAACACTTATGTCCGAGAACAATCACACACCAGCGCCCTTTCAGGTATCCATCGAAGTCGGGGGACGTCCCCTCATCCTCGAAACCGGGAAAATCGCCAAGCAGGCCAACGGCGCCGTGACCGCCCGCTATGGCGACACCGTCCTGCTCGTGAGCGCCTGCATGGCCAACAAGCCGAACGACCGCGACTTTCTGCCTTTGACCGTGGACTACCGGGAAAACACCTACTCCGCCGGCAAAATCCCTGGTGGGTTTTTCAAGCGCGAAGGCCGCCCCACCGAGAAAGAGATTCTTGTTTCCCGCTTGATTGACCGCCCGATGCGCCCGCTGTTCCCCGATTCCTGGCGCAACGAAACCCAGATTATCGCGATGGTGCTTTCGGCGGATAGCGACAACGACCCTGACGTCATCGCCGTGACAGCCGCGTCGGCCGCTGCCTACATCTCCGACCTGCCGTTCACCGATCCCATCGCCGCCGTACGCGTGGGACTCCTCGACGGCCAGCTTGTTGCCAACCCGACCGTTGCCGAGCAGAAGACCAGCAAACTGAATATCGTAGTCGCCGGGACCGCCGACGGTATCGTGATGGTGGAATCCGGCGCGTTCGAAGTTTCGGAAGAGAAAGTTGTGGAAGCCCTCGAATTTGGGCACGCCCAGGTGAAGAAAATCGTTGCCGGGATCAAGCAACTGCACGACCAGATCAAGCCCAAGAAGGTTGTTGTGGCTCCGCTGCCGTTCGACCAGGCCATTTATGACAGCATGAAGAAGACTCACGGCGCCAAGCTGCAGGATGCCCTGAACACCGAAAAGCATCCGAAGAAAGAAAGCTACCACCTGGTGGATGACCTTCAGGCAGAGATTCTGAAGGCCATTCCCGAAGACGACGAAGAAAAGCTCGCGCTGACCAAGCGTGCCTTCGAACGCATGCGCGAAGACATCTTCCGCCAGGAAGTGCTGAAGGCCAAGCGGCGTCCCGATGGCCGCGCATTCGACCAGATTCGCAAGATCACGTGCGAAGCCGGTTTGCTTCCCCGCGTGCATGGCTCGGCACTCTTCACTCGCGGCGAAACGCAGGCTCTCGCCACCCTGACCCTTGGAACCAAGGAAGATATGCAGCGACTTGACCTGCTGTTTGCGCAGGACACCTTCAAGCGCTTTATGTTGCACTATAACTTCCCGCCGTTCAGCGTTGGAGAAGTGAAGCCGTTGCGTGGCGCAGGCCGCCGCGAAATCGGACACGGCGCGCTTGCGGAACGCGCGCTGGCCAACCTGCTTCCCCAGGAAGTGGAATTTCCCTACGCGATGCGCGTGGTGAGCGACATTCTGGAATCCAACGGCTCCTCTTCGATGGCCACTGTATGCGGTGCCTCGCTTGCGATGATGGACGCAGGTGTACCCATGAAGTCACCTTGCGCGGGTATCGCGATGGGCCTCGTCGTTGAAGGCAGCAACTATTCCATTCTTACCGACATCGCTGGTGCCGAAGATCACTACGGCGACATGGACTTCAAGGTTGCCGGAACGCGCGAAGGCATCACCGCGCTGCAGATGGACATCAAGGTGACCAGCATCAGCATCGGCATGATGCGCGAAGCTCTGGCTCAGGCAAAGAAGGCGCGCCTCGAGATACTGGACATCATGGAAAAGACGCTCAGCGCGCACCGCGAGAACATTTCGCTCTACGCTCCGCGCTTGTACAAGTTGAGCATCCCCACCGACAAGATCCGCGACCTGATCGGTCCGGGCGGCAAGAAGATCCGGTCCATCATCGAGCAGACGGGCGTGAAGATCGACGTCCTCGAAGACGGAACCGTACACATCTTCTCCACCAGCGGCGCCGGAGGCGATCAGGCGCTGCAGATGGTGCGCGACGTCACGGCCAGCGCGGAAATCGGCAAGACCTATCTCGGCAAGGTGGTGCGGCTGGCGGAATTCGGCGCGTTCGTCGAACTCTTCCCCGGCACCGACGGCTTGCTGCACATCAGCGAAATCTCCGAACACCGCATCCGCGACGTTCGCGATGAGCTGAAATTGGGCGACCAGGTTCTGGTGAAGGTGCTGGCGATCGAAGGGAACAAGATCCGGTTGTCCCGCAAGGCACTCATCAAGGAAGCCCGCGATAAGCAAGCCAAGAAAGATGGCGGCAGCACGCCAGCCCCGGCCGCAGCGGCAGGCGCCGGCGGCGAAGGCAACTAAGGCAATTAAGGCAACACGCGCGGCCACCTGAAGGTGGCCGCTACAAAGCAAAGGCCCCCGGCGATTGCCGGGGGCCTTTGTTTATTTTCTTTGTTCTTCCATGTTGCGCTGGTCTTTTAGGACAGCCTCTTCTCCGGACCGGTGTAAGAGAGGAGAAGGCGGGGCCACCTGAAGGTGGCCGCTACGCGTTACGACTTAATGCGCAGGGGCGCAATGGACGGCGTCTAGCGCGCCCCAAAGGGCGTCCAGCGCCTCGTTGGTTGTTGCCAGAATTTCTTCTTCGCTGCCGTGGGCGTGCTCGGCCAGCCAGCCGCGCCAAGCATTGCGGTGGGCTTTATCGGCCTCCTCATGGACTTCGAAATACCCCAGCCCCTCGGGCGAGGTGACGCCATAAAACTTCTTCAGGCCGTCGATTTTGGTGGTGGCGATTTCCGGAACCTGCGCTTCGTAAGCGTAAAGAGCCGCGACCGCCTCCGCCACCGGCCGGTCGCCGACAATCTCGCGGAAGGTTTCAACTACCGCCTGTGTTCCGGGAAGGGCAGGGCAGCAGGTGATGTCGTCTTCGCCCACGCCCAGCGCCGCGGCAAACTCGCGCCACATTTTCGGATGCGGCCGCGAAGGATTCTCTTCCTCCGTCAGATTTTCCAGAATGATGTCGCGGATCGGGCCCTCGGTGCGGGCGGCCAGCACACGCAGGTGCTTGGGGAAAGCCTCCACGTGGCGGTAATACTGCGCGGCATAGAGCTGCAGGGCTTCCCGGCTCAGCTTGCCGGCCTGCCAATCCTGGTAAAAGGGATGCTTCAGCAAATTCTTTTCGGCAATCGCGGCATCAATTTTGTTCAGAAGTTCGGTGTTCCGCATAATGGTCCCTCCGGTGTCGTTATTGGGAGAAGGCGCGTCCACGCGCTCCAAGCCAACCAAAAGCACTGCGGGATTGTAGCAGAGTTCCCGAAATTTTGCCGTGAGGCTCAGGATCAGGAGAAGTGGAGGCGTTCGATGTCGGCACCGAGGGCTTGGAGCTTTTCGACGATGGCTTCGTAGCCGCGGTCGATGTGATAGACGCGGTCGATGAGAGTTTCGCCTTCGGCTACCAGGGCGGCGAGGACCAATCCGGCGCTGGCTCGAAGGTCGGAGGCTTGAACGGTTGTACCGGAAAGTCTTGCTGGCCCCCGGACCACGGCACGGCGGCCGTCGATGGAGATGTTTGCGCCCATGCGGATCATTTCGCTGGCGTGCAGGAAACGATTTTCGAAAATGGTTTCGGTGATGACGGAAGTGCCCTCGGCTTGCGTCGCCAAAGCCATATATTGGGCCTGCATATCGGTGGCGAAGCCGGGATACTCTTCGGTGGTCAAGTCGGAGCCGACGAGTTTCTTTGCGGGGTGAACGCGCAGAGTGGAATGATCGAGCTGCTCTAGTCGCACGCCGTCAGTCTCAAGCTTTGCAAGCACGGCGCCCAGATGGACTGCATTGCAATCAGTCAGGGTAAGTGCGCCGCCGGTGATAGCTCCGGCGATGAGGAAGGTTCCGGCCTCAATGCGATCGGGAATCACGGAATGCGTTGCGCCGTGAAGTTTGGGAACGCCGCGAACGCGCAGCGTGGAGGAGTCATCGCCGTGAATCTCCGCGCCCATTTTGCGCAACAGGTGAATCAGGTCGGTGATCTCCGGTTCGCGCGCGGCGTTTTCGAGGATCGTCTCGCCCTCCGCCAGCGTCGCAGCCATCAGGATATTTTCGGTGCCGGTCACCGTGATTTTTTCGAAGACGATGTGCGCGCCCTTGAGCCGGCCGCCATTTGGGATGCTGGCCTGGATGTAGCCGTGTTCGGTGGCGATTCGCGCGCCCATTTTTTCGAGGGCCGCAAGATGCAGGTCCACCGGCCGTGCGCCGATGGCGCAGCCTCCAGGGAGCGAGACGTGGGCCACGCCGGAACGCGCAATCGCGGGCCCGAGTGTCAGGATCGAGGCGCGCATGGTTTTCACCAGCTCATAGGGTGCCACTGCATCGTTCATTGATTTGGCTTCGATGGTGTAGCTTTCAGCGGGGATCTCATGCGCGGAAACGTTCGCCGACATGAAAGCCAGCAGCTTGCTCATCGTGATGATGTCGCGCACTTTGGGAATGTTGTGCAGCGTCACCGGCTCGGAGGTCAGCAGGGCGGCCGCCATCGCCGGCAGCGCGGAGTTCTTGGCCCCGCTGATTTTCACCGTTCCGTGGAGCGGCTTTCCGCCGCGTATCCTGAATTTATCCATTTCGAAATTTGCCGAAACCCGCGGTTCGGCTACTCTCCCAACGCTTTCCGCAAATTCCCGCGTGATTGCCGCAGGATGCTGCGGGCCTGTTTTGCGGATGCTCCGCGTTTCAACATGATCAAGGCCAAACGAAGGTCGTGTCCGCTTTGCCGCAGTGCCCGTGTAACGGCGGACACGTCTTTGTCGCTGGCCTCTTTCAGTATCCATTTGGCGCGCTCTCTAAGTTTCTCATTTGCCTCGCCGACGTCGATCATCAGGTTGTCGTACGCATGACCGAGGCGAACCATCACGGCTGTAGAGAGCATGTTCAGAACCATTTTTTGCGAGGTGCCGGCTTTCAGGCGGGTGGACCCGGCGAGAATTTCCGGTCCTACTTCCGGAGCGATCGCGATTCGCGCGGATTTTGCCAACGGCGAGCGGCGATTCGAGGCGACAGCAATCGTCAGCGCGCCGCAGCGCTTTGCATAGGCAATCGCACCCAGCACGTAAGGCGTCGTTCCGCTCGCCGCAATACCCACGACGGAATCGAGTTTCGATACGTGAATTGTCCGCAGGTCGCGCGCCCCGTCCTGGGGCCGGTCTTCGGCTCCTTCCACCGATTGCGTCACGGCGCTTTTCCCGCCGGCGATCACCGCGCGCACCAGATTCGCGGAGACGCCAAAGGTGGGCGGGCATTCGGAAGCATCCAGCACGCCAATCCTGCCGCTTGATCCCGCGCCCACATAAATCAGCCGCCCGCCCACCGTCATTCTCGCCACAATCTCATCTACTGCCCGCGCGATCGATGAAATCTCCTGGCCGACCGCCGGTGCGACTTTCTGGTCCTCGCGGTTCATCAGCCGGATAATCTCAAGCGACGTCATCCGGTCGAGGTCTTTCGACGCCGCATTTCGTTCTTCCGTAATCCGCCTGGGCTGAGGTTTCCGCACCGCGGTGGTCGAGGGCATTTCTAAAGTATAGCGGGGCCTCCGGCCTTCAAGTAAGGGGCCGCGCGGAGGTTTCGCATTTCCTAACGTCCGGAACAGAAACTTATTCACAATTGCACGAGTGTCGCGACTAACAGCTATGATAGAAAAGAATCAGCTTTATAACTTTCGTTAAATTCACCGAGCTGGAACCTACTTCATGGACGTATTGAACAAACTGTTTGAAAAGCATTTCCGCGCCCCCGCGGAGCGCATCCAGCCGCTCCAGGGAGAGCTTGGCGGCTCGGGACGCCAGATCATCCGGCTTTCCCGGGGCGATCATTCCGCGATTGGCGTGCTGTACGGGGTGCGCGAAGAGAATGCCGCGTTCCTTTCCTTCTCGCGCCATTTTCGCCGCCACGGCCTGCCCGTGCCCGAAATCTACGCCGAAGATCTGGACCGGGGCGCGTACGTTGAGGAAGATCTTGGAGACACCACGCTCTTTGATTTTCTCACCCTGAACCGGTCGGGGGATTCCATCGCTCCGCCGGTAGTGGAGTTTTACCGGAAGGTGGTCGCGGAGTTACCTCGTTTTCAAGTAGAAGCCGGGCGCGATCTCGATTATTCCGTGTGCTATCCTCGCGGCAGTTTCGACCGCCAGTCCATCAACTGGGACCTGAACTATTTCAAATACTATTTTCTGCGGCTTGCGGCGATTCCCTTCAATGAGCAGGCGCTTGAAGACGATTTTGACCGCCTCACGAATCTGCTGCTGGAGGCCCCCGGCGATTATTTCCTGTATCGCGATTTTCAATCGCGGAACGTCATGCTGCGGGGCGCGCAGCCATACTTTGTCGACTATCAAGGAGGCCGCAAAGGCGCGCTGCAATACGACATTGCCTCGCTGTTGTTCGATGCCAAGGCGGACCTGCCGCCGGAGCTCCGCCAGCAGCTTCTGGACGCATATCTCGCGGCTCTCGGTCAGCACATCAAATTCGATCGCGAAGCTTTCCTCCGGTACTACTACGCCTTCGTCTATGTTCGGATTATGCAGGCACTCGGCGCCTACGGATTCCGCGGCTTCTACGAGCGCAAGGCGCATTTTCTGCAGAGCGTCCCCTACGCGCTGAAAAATATCCGCTGGTTGTTGCACAATGCGAAGCTGCCCGTGGAGCTGCCAACCTTGATGAGCGCGTTCCAGAACATGCTGGCATCCCAAAAACTGCAACGCCTCGCGCCGGCCGCGCAATCGCAAGCGCAAAATCTGGCCGTGCGCATTTTCAGTTTTTCGTTTCATCATGAATTGCCGAAGGACGACTCCGGCAACGGGGGCGGATTTATTTTCGACGTCCGCTGCTTGCCGAATCCGGGAAGGGAAGAGCGCTACAAGCAATTGACGGGCAAGGACGCGCCGGTGATTGACTACTTGAACCAGCAGGAAGGAGTGCACCAGTATCTGGCCAACGTGATTTCGCTTGTCGAGGCGAGCGTGGCCAGTTACCAGCAGAGGGGTTTCAAGAATTTGATGGTCTCGTTTGGCTGTACCGGCGGGCAGCATCGCTCGGTTTTTCTCGCGGAACACCTGGCGAAGCGCCTGCGCGGGCAGAGCGGTGTAGAGGTTGCGGTTCGGCACCTGGAGTTGGAGAAGATGGGCCGATGAGGGCCATGGTTCTGGCCGCCGGCCTGGGCACGCGATTGCGCCCACTGACGAACGACCGCCCCAAAGCGCTGGTGGAGCTTGGCGGGCGGACACTGTTGGAGATTGCGCTTACGCGCCTGGCTTCGTTCGGTGTGCGCGACGTGATTATCAACGTGCACCATTTCGCCGAGCAGGTGATCCAGTATCTGAAAGCTCAAGATAATTTCGGTTTGCGCGTGGAAATTTCGCGCGAGGAATTATTGCTGGACACCGGCGGCGGCTTGAAAAAAGCCAGCTGGTTCTTTCTCCAGGATCCCGCGCGTCTCGACGAGCCGTTCCTCCTTCACAACGTGGACGTGATCAGCACGATCGATCTGCGTCGTCTGCTGAAGTCCCAAAGCGAGAACCATGCGCTGGCCGCCCTGGCGGTCCAGCAGCGGGAAAGCTCGAGACAATTGCTCTTCAATGCGGAAGGCGAACTTTGCGGGCGTTGGATCAATGGCCGGGACCCGGAATTCGTGCGCCCGACTCCGAATACGAAGGCACTTGCGTTCTCCGGAATCCATGCAATTTCCCCACGTTTATTGCCCCAAATCACAGAGCAGGGTGTGTTTTCGATCATTGAGAGTTATTTGCGATTGGCCGGGGAAGGCCAGCGGATTTTGGCGTTTGGGGCGGATGAGTACCGATGGCGAGATTTGGGGAGGATGGAAGATTTGCGGACTGCGGAACAGGAGTTTGTGTGAAGCGAAAAATTGCCTCTTCTGCTGTCGTTCTGATTCTTTTGGCGGCGCTAGCTGTTGGGGCGGCCCTTTGGGAAAAAGGGCGCATTGACACCCGAAGGTCTGATCCACTTCGCATCATCTTCCTGGCTCAGAGCGAATACGCCAGAGAACATCCGGATAAGGGGTTCGCTACAAGCCTGGAGCAACTCGGCAATGATTCCGGAGACTCCTTAATCGATTCAGTTCTAGCTAACGGAACCAAGTCGGGATACGAATTCATTTTGTGGACAGCCGGGCCAAATTCTCAGGGCCAAGTACCGCGCTTCTTTGTGGTCGTTCGCCCACAGAAGTATCAGGAAGGTGAGCGTAGTTTTTTTATTAATGAGTCGGGTGTTGAGCGATTCACCACCGAGAATCGCGCCGCTACCGCGGCGGATCCTCCTGTGCATTAGCGTGGCTATCTCGCGGGCGCGGCATCCATTGCCAGGCCTAGCGCTTTCATTACTGCGTCGTGGACGGCTGGGCGAACTTCGGCGATCTTGTGGTTTTCACGTGTGGGATGCACGCGATTGGTAAGGAGCACTACGAAGAGTTGGCGGTCGGGATCAATCCAGATGGTTGTGCCTGTAAATCCTGTGTGGCCGTAGCTGTGCGAAGAGAAATAATGGCCGCTGGAGCCGCCTTCCGTTGGCACCACCCAGCCGAGTGTGCGCGTGTTTTGCGCCATTGGCTGCGGCGCGGTGAACTCGACGAGGGTTGCGCGCTTTAGAATCCGCTGGTGGGCGTAGACGCCACCGTTCAGCAGCATCTGGCAGAAGACGGCCAGGTCCGGGGCGGTGCTGAAAACGCCGGCGTGGCCGGAAACGCCGCCAATCGCAAAGGCGTTTTCGTCGTGCACTTCTCCTTGCAGCATCCGGTGGCGTAGTTGACTGTCGAATTCCGTTGGCGCAATTTCCGGCCAGATCGTTTTCGGCGGATTGTACATCGAACGTTTCATTCCCAGCGGGCCGAAAATATTTTCGTTTGCCAGAACGTCCAGCGGTTTACCAGTCAGGCGTTGAATAATCTCGGCCATCAAAATAATTCCGAGGTCGGAGTAGACAACTTTTGTGCCTGGTTCGTATTCCAACGGCTCGGCGAAAATTCTGGAAAGCGTTTCCTGCTTGCTCGTGGATGTCCGCCAATATTCCTTGAATGGCGGCAGCCCTGAGGTGTGCGTCATTAGATGGCGCACGGTTACTTTGTGCCGCCACTCCGGTTGCGGCCCTTTCGGCCATTCCGGCAAGTAGCGCTCGATCGGCGCGTCCAGGTTTAGTGGAGAGGGGAAGTCGCCCTCCACCAGTTTTTCTACTAGCGTCGTCGTCACGACTACTTTGGTGAGCGAAGCAATGTCGTACATCGTGTCGGCTGTCACGGTCAGCGATTTCGCTTCGTATTTCTGTTTTCCGAAGGAATGCACGCTCAGCTTGCCGCGATAGCCCACGGCCAGAGTTGCACCGGGAAACGCCCTGTCGCCGATGGCCTTCTCGATCACGTCGAATGTCGGCTTCAGCAGCGCTTCACCGCGCACATCCATCGCCTGCAGCGTCATAGGATTCGCCGCCACCTGCATCCCGAATCCCGCCTTCAAGTCGATGCCGGGAATCGTCACGGGCAGGCGACCGCGAATGGGAATCTCTCCAAACAACGCGCGGGCGACGGAAATCTGGGCCACGTCGGCGATACCGAATACGGAGAGCCATGTTTCGGCTTGCGGAAACCGCTCGATCAGGTAAGGACTTCCAAGCCCAACCGAAATCACTGGCTTGCCCGTTTTGTAAATCTGCTGGATCAAGGGAATCTGGTCTGCCGGAACATCGACGTCGCCCTTGCGATCGCTGACCCGCACGAACAGCGCCAAAATCGCGACGTCGTAGGAATCCGGGGCAGGCAGCTTGAGATTTTCCGCCTTGGCAAATTTCGTGTCCGCGCGCAGCGTCGTCACCGAATCGAAGCGCTTGCGAAGTTCCCGCTCCAGATCTTCACCGGGATACGGCTCGGGATCGGCGTACAGGCAAACGAGCAGCGCTCGCCCGGGTTTCGTCCCGTCCAGAGGCAGGCGACGCGGCGTATCCCGAAGCAGCGTAATTCCCCGATCGGAGATCTCCTGCGATTCTGCCTGCCACGCCACGCGGCCGAACTTTTCGTTCAGCGCGGCGACGTCGACCATGCGGTTCTTCTGCAAACCGAGTTGCGCCTTTGCTTGCAGAATCCTGCGCACGGAAGCGTCCAATCGTTCCTGCGAAATTTGACCGGACTGCACGGCGGCCAGGAGAGCCTCGTACGCGGCGTCGGGCACCGGAGGCATCAACAGCGCGTCCGCGCCCGCGAGAAAGGCGCGGACGGCCGCGTCGCCCGGCGCATAACGCACCGTGATCCCGCCCATGTCCATTGCGTCGGTGACCACCAGCCCTTGAAATCCAAGTTGCTTTCGCAGCACGTCCGTCAGCACGCGCGAAGAAAGCGTCGCCGGCGTGTTCGGGTCCGGCTCCAAGGCGGGGACATTCAAGTGCCCGGTCATGATGCTGCCCACGCCCGTGGCGATTGCCGCTCGAAACGGCACAAGCTCCAGCTTTTCCAGGCGCGCGCGATTGGCCGTCACAACAGGCAAATCTATGTGCGAGTCCGCCGTGGTGTCGCCGTGTCCGGGGAAGTGCTTCGCGGTGGCCAGCCCGCCATTCTCCTGAACGCCGCGGATGAACTCGGTGACGAATTCCGAAACTTTTTCAGGATTTTCGCCAAACGATCGGGTGTTGATGATCGGATTTCCGGCATTGCTGTTCACGTCCGCGTCGGGCGCGTAGATCCACTGAATTCCAGCCGCGCGCGCTTCCAGCGCCGTGATCTTTCCCATGGTGTACGCGTCTTTGGGATTTCCCGCCGCTGCCACCGCCATCGCTGTTGGAAACGAAGTTCCCTCGTCCAGCCGCATCGCGGTGCCGCGTTCGAAATCCGCCCCGATCAGCAGCGGCAACTTGGACTTTGCCTGCAGTTTGTTGCTCAGCACCGCCGAGGGGTAAGCCTGGCTCTTCAGAAAGCCAAGCGGCGAGCCTTGCGTGACATTGATGAAGCCGCCGACGTGCAAATCTTCCACGTCGTGCATCATCTGCGCGTAAGCCGCGGAGTCCGTCGCGGTGAAGCTGCCGTGATATGTGGTGAAAAGGAGCTGCCCGACTTTTTCCTCAATGCTCATTTCCTTCAGCGTCGAGTTCACCCAGGCGCCGGGATTTTCCGCGGAAGATTTGGAATTCTGCGAGGTCTGTGCAATTTTTTGTTTTGCCGCGGACTTCGAAGCCGCGGTTTTCGGAGACTTTCCACTGCGCGATTGGCTGCGAACTTTCGGTGTCATAAGGGATAGAAGGGCCAGCGGCAACAGCATCATCCGGGCGGTTCGCCTGCTCATATTGGAGAAATCCCTGCCGTGCCCCATGCCTTGACTGTATATAGCACGCGCACTACCCGCTCACAATGAAGGTGCGTAACTCGCGTTCCAGAATATCATTGGGAGATATGAAACTTCGCTCTCGAGTTTCTGGAAACCCGCGCTACGTCCTATTTACCCTGTCTGTCTGCTTTTCCGTTTTGTTGCTTTCCACCAGTTGTCCGATCGCCGCCCAGACCCATGCCAAGCCAGGCAAGAGCCGCAGCCGCGCCGGCCGCGTTCAAACCGGCCTCGACGTTCTGGAGGCGGAAAAATTCGCGCTGCTTCGCGGCAAGCACATCGGGCTGATCACCAATCACACCGGGCTCGACTATCAGGAGCGCACCACGATCAATGTCCTTGCGCATGCTCCCGGCGTGCAAGTCGTGGCCCTCTTCAGCCCGGAGCACGGAATCGCCGGACACTCCGACGAAAAGCTTCCTTCGTCCAAAGACGCCTCGACCGGCCTGCCCATCTTCAGCCTGTACGGCGACCACCTGCGCCCGACCGACGAAATGTTGCAGGGGATCGATGCGCTCGTCTTCGACGTGCAGGACGCCGGCGTTCGCTTCTATACCTATACCACCACGATGGCTTACTGCATGGAAGAAGCTGCGAAGCGCAAGATTGCCTTCTTTGTCCTCGATCGGCCGAACCCGCTGAATGGCGATATCGTCGAGGGCCCCATGCTCGACGCCGAAAAAACGTCCTTTGTCGCCTACTACCCGCTGCCGGTGCGCTATGGACTCACCATCGGCGAGCTTGCGCAGTTCTTCAACACGGAAAACCACATCAACGCGGATCTGCAGGTGATTCCGATGAAGAACTGGCACCGCAACTATTTTTTTGAAACCACCGGGCTGAAATGGATTCCGCCTTCGCCCAATTTGCGCACGCTGAAAGGCGCGCTGCTCTATCCCGGCCTCGAGATTCTCCAGAACGCCGGCGTATCCGTCGGGCGCGGCACCGAAGCGCCCTTTGAAGAGTTCGGCGCGCCCTGGATTAACGGCGAAGAAATCGCTGCGGCGCTCAACGCGAAGAGCCTTCCCGGCGTCCACTTCGTGAATCAGCCGTTCATCCCAGTCAGCGGCCTCTATGCCGGGCAGCATTGTGGCGGCGTCGGTGTCCGCGTCACGGACCGCGCCGCGCTACGCTCGATGCGCGTCGGCCTCGAAATCGCCGCCGAGCTGCACAGAAAATATCCCGATCAGTTCGACTTCGCCAAAATCCTGCTGCTGCTCGGCAACGATTCCACCATCCAGCAACTCCAGGCGGGCACTCCCGTCGGCGAAATCATCGCCAGTTGGGCCAAGGACCTGGCTGTATACGAGCAAGCCCGCCGCCGCTACTTCGTCTACAAATAAACAGACCCCACCCGTCTCTTGAAACGATTGACTTTCCAGTCGCTCAACTAATAGAGCAAAATCTGCGCTCAGACTGTTAGAATGCTGCCGGTGACGGAAACTACAGTGGCGAACGCAGACAAGATGTCGCTAGGCAGCGGCAAAATATGGATTCCGTTTCGTTGGTGTTTACCAGCTTTAGTGGGATTCTCATTATTCCTTTTCGCGTTTCCAATTGACCGCCGAATCCCGCACTGGTTCCCGCTAAATTTCGCCGAGATATTTACCCTATGGTTTCTTTTTGTTACGCCCGTCACCACGGTAATTGCTATTGTCACGTTTTTGAAAGCCAAATGAGCTACCCCAATGGCCCTCTTCTTTACGTTACTCACCTGGACGGCCATAGGAGTCAGCTTGGTCGCGAATGTGTTCGTCCTGCTTGGGATGTGGGCGTCAACGTTTTAATTCTTCAATTTTTCCCGCCCATATTGATGAAGACCCAAATCGAAAATGACACTTTTCTGGCGATTCTGAGAATTCCCAGCTGCTGCGCAGTGTGCTACAGTCCGCTATATGCGTATCGTTTCCTTACTGCCGTCTGCCACGGAGATTTTGTTTGCTCTTGGGCTGGATGAGGAAATCGTCGGCGTCAGCCACGAGTGCGATTTTCCCCTGCGCGCGAGAACCAAAACCGTAGTCGTCTCCTCTCGCCTCCCGAAGGAAGCGACGCCCGAGGAAACCGATCGCTTGGTCCGCGAGCATGTGGAGCGCGGCGAATCCATCTACGCCGTGAACCGCGATGTGCTTGAACAGCTCGCGCCCGACTTGATTTTCACGCAAGACCTCTGCCACGTTTGCGCCGCCACTCCGGAAGAACTCGGCGCCGCCTTGGCCACCATTTCCAAGCGGCCGGAAATCATCAGCCTCGATCCGCACGACCTCGGCGACGTCTGGCGCGATATCTTATGGGTTGGCGAAGCGACCGGACGCCGCGAACGCGCGCAGGAACTCGTCACTCACATTGGCGAACGCCTCGGCCGGCTGAAAGCGCAACTCGCTTCGCAATCAGAACAGCCGAGAGTCGCGGTGCTCGAATGGCTGCAACCGTTTTACGTCGGCGGGCACTGGGTGCCGGAAATGGTGGAACATGCCGGCGGCATCGACGTGCTGGGCAAGGTGAAAACGCCTTCGCGCCGAGTCAGCCTGCAGGAAATTGTGGACGCCGCGCCGGAAGTTATTTTCATCGCGCCCTGCGGCTATGTCGCCGATCAAGCGCGCGACGAATACCTGTCGCTGAATTTTCCGGAGGAGTGGTACACGATTCCGGCCGTTCGCGACGGCCGCGTGTTTGCGCTCGACGCTAACGGCCACGTCTCGCGTCCCGCGGGCCGCCTGGTGACCGGCATCGAGTCCATGGCCAAGGCCATCCATCCGCAAATCGAAGTCCCCGTAAAAGCCATGCTCGGCATGCTCGCCATTCCTGCAACGAATCGGCGCAACCGCACGGCTGTAGCCGGGACACCTACCTTCTAGAAGCCGAGGCCACCTGAAGGTGGCCGGTACGCGGCTGGGCTGACTTCTCCCCTCTTTACCCAGTGGCGGTAAAACGGCAGGCCCGCCACCATCAGCAATAGTCCGATCGAAGAGCGTCCCGGCCGCTGCAACCAAATATTGAACGTCAACGCTAGCGCTCCCAGCACAAACAATCCCGGCACCCACGGATATCCCCAGCAACGATAGGGCCGCGGCATATCCGGCTCCGTCCGCCTCAAGCGGAAAAGCGCGACCACCGCGAATCCGTAGAAAATCCAGCCGGCAAAAATAAAGAGATTCGTGAGCTCTTCAAACGTGCCCGTCAATGCCATCAGGCTTGAGAGTACGCACTGGAAAATGAGCGCCCGCCCTGGCGTGCGGTACTTCGGGTGGATTCCGTCGGAAATCTTGAAAAAAATTCCGTCGCGCGCCATTGCGTAGGGCACGCGCGCCCCGCTCAATACCGAGGAGTTCATCGAACCCAGCGCGGAAATCACCATCGCCAGCGTCACCCACGCCGCGGCTCCGTGACCGACCACCCGCTCGACCACGTCCGAAGCCACATGCGCCGAAGTCGCCACGCTTTCAAACGGCAGCACCTTCAAGCACGCGGCGCTGAAGAGCAGATACACAATCGCCACGATCGATACGCCGCCGACCAGTGCCCGTGGGAAATTTCTCTGCGGATTTTCCACTTCCGAGCCGACCAGGTTCAGATCCTCCCATCCGTCGTATGCCCAAAGCGCCGCTGCCAGCGCCGCCAGAAACGCGCCGAGCAGCCCCGTGCTCCCCGCCACAGGCCAGATCGGCCCCGGCATGTGCGCGCCGGAAGCCGGCAGCGCGAACGCCACTCCAATCACCATCAGAACGCTGAAGATTTTGATCGCGGTTAGAAAAACCTGCACTCCGCCGCCCAGACGCACTCCCAGATAATTTACACCCGTCATCAACACCAGCCAGAAGACGCCCAGAGGCTGCGCCCAGGTAAAAACAAAATCATACGGCTTCAGCCAACCGGTCAGGCCCGGGATCGCGATGTGCCAGGTGAAGATCGGCGCCGCCACCGCCGGAATGAAAAATCCCATGAAGCGCATCATCCCCGCCGCAATCGAAGACTGGGACGACGGCCTGCCCACAATCGAATGCATCCAGCCGAACAGAAATCCCCACGCCGGGCCGAACCCGCGCCGCAAGTACGCGTATTCGCCGCCCGCCTCCGGAATCGCCGCGCCTAGCTCGGCAAACGAAAGCGCGCCGAAAATCGAAAGGATCGCGCCCACGATCCACGCCGCGAACACGATGGAAACGCTGCGGCCTTCGCGCGCCATTTCCGAAGGTTTCAGGAAAATCCCCGTGCCGATCATCGTGCCGACCACGATCGCCATGGAAGCCCACGCCCCCAGGCCGCGCACAAGTTCCAGCCGCTTTTCGCTCATAATCCTCCGAAGGCGCAGTTGGCAAGCAAGTCTAGCCCAACTTTCCCCGCGCGCCGTCAGGAAACCGTGGACCGTTGCACAAAGATTCTGCTGACGATGGCGCCGAGTAAGAATGTGACGCAGGAACCGATCAGCACATACCAGGTGAACGCAACCTTCGTGTAGCCCAGGATCAGAAGTACGCTTGCCAATCCGCCAAACATCCCCACCAGCGAGCCCGTGGCATTCGCGCGCGAATCAAACGTCCCGAGCAGAAAAAGGCCCAGCAAGCTGCCGAAGGGAAGCGACGCCACAGTCAGTCCGGCCTCAAGCAGGTGTCCCCACGGCAGTAAGCCAAATAAGATCAGGACGCCGCCCCAGACCAAAGTCATTCGCCGCGACAATTTCAGAAACGCCGCGGGGTCCTTGCTTTTTCCACTTAGCGCGGCGAAATCCAACACACTCGAAGCGGCCAAGGAATTCAGGGAGCCGCTGGCGTTCGACATTGCGATCGCCAAAATCGAAGCGAGCAACAATCCCGCGAGTCCTGTCGGCATCTCTCGGATCAGGAAATGCGGCAAGATACTGTCCATGCGATCCCCCGCTCCGAGAAGCGGCGAATGCTGCGCAAACACGAAAAGCAAAACTCCCACCATCAGAAAAAGCGCGAATTGAAATAAAACGATGAACCCACTGGCCAACAGCGCCCGCCGGCTGTCCCGCTGGTTTCTCGCCGCCAGCAAGCGCTGCACGATGGTTTGATCCGTGCCATGGCTGGCCATGGTCAGAAACGCCCCGCCGATCACGCCGGACCAAACCGTGTACTTTGTCGCCAGACTCCAGGTGAAATCGAACACCTGGAGCTTGTTCCCATTCGCGGCGGCAACCCGTGCAACTTCATTCCACCCGCCGGGAATGCGATGGAGCAGAATGCAGAACGTCACAATGCTGCCAAGAAGATAAAGCAGGAATTGGGCCACGTCGGTCCAAATGACCGCCTTCATCCCGCCTTCAAACGTATAGAGAACCGTGAGCGCAATGACGATAACCACTGCCAGCCGCTCGGAAGTGCCCAGCGCCACGCTCACCACCAGCGCGATCGCCGCCACGCGCACGCCCTCGGCAAGCGTTCGCGTCGCGAGAAACGTCACGGCCGCGACGGAACGCATCCGCTGCCCAAAGCGCTTCTCAATCACGGCGTAGGCCGTAAGAAATTCCCCGCGAAAATATCCCGGCAGGAAAAACAAGCTGATCAGGAAGCGGCCAAACAGGTAGCCGAACACCAACTGCAGAAACGTCATGTTGCCGGCGTAAGCGAGCGCCGGGGTCCCGATAATCGTAAGAGTAGACGTTTCCGTGGCGACAATCGAAAAGGCGAGCGCCCACCACGGAGCTGTTCGCCCGCCCAGAAAATAGTCGCGGACGTCGCGCTGTTTTCCACGGAAGTAAACGCCTAGTGCCGTCACGCCGAAGAGGTAAACAATGACGATGGCCAGGTCCAGAGGCTGAATGTGCATGCGTTTCGGACTTCGCCGCTGCCCGCCCGGCCCGGCGAAGTGTGACGAGAATAGTGGCTGCGTCAGGATGCGTCAAGAAAGCAATCCGCGTGTCGTAACGCCCCGCAACGTTTTCAGCACCGCCTCCGGCATCGCCGCCCCAAAAAGCCGGCGTCTCGCGTATGCTTTTTCAATGCGTTATGTATTGGGACTTGATGGCGGCGGCACGAAGACGGACTGCGTCTTGATGGACGAATCGCGTCACGTCGTCGCCTCCAGTCGTGGCGGGCCGTCCAATCCGATGCGCGTGGGCTTCGGAGGGGCGCTGGCGGCGGTCTGCGAAGCCGCGCGCACGGCGATCGTGAGCGCGAAAATATCCAATGATGCGGTTGACTCGCTTTGCGCGGGGCTCGCGGGCACCGGTTACCCGGAGTCCGGGCGAAAAATGAGGATGCTTCTCGAAGAGGAATTCCCCGGCAAACTAATTCGCGTTTGCACGGACATGGATTTGACGCTTCAAGCGATCGGTGACGGAGCCGCCATCGTGTTGATCGCCGGCACGGGATCCGCCGCCGTCGGACGTGACGCCCGGGGCAATACTGCGCGCGTGGGAGGACACGGCTATCTGCTTGGCGACCAAGGCAGCGCCTATCATGTTGGCCAGCGCGCCGTGCTCGCCGCCTTGCGCCACTTTGAGCGCACAGGGGAGGACACCCCGATGGGCCAGAGAATCCTTTCCGAAATTGGCGCGCCCACCTGGGCGGATTTGCAATCCCGGGTTTACGCGGCTCCGGACGACGTCTTTCCGCGCCTGTTTGGCGTGGTGCTGCACGCCGCCGAAGCCGGCGATCCGACGGCCCAAACACTGCTTGACGATTGCGCCGCAGCCCTCGCCGAACTTGTAAGCGATCTCACCCAGCGCCTTCAGTTACAATCTGAGAAATTCCAGTTGGCAAGCACGGGCGGGATGCTGGGTGCCTCCGCTTATTTTGACGAGCGCCTCGAGCTCCATCTGCGGAAAGCCGCGCCGCTGGCGGAGTTCAGCGCTTTGCGGCTAACTCCCGCGGAAGCAGCGGCGCACCTGGCACTCCAGCTTCTGCCGACGGCGTGAGGGAACGGACTTGAGCCTTCTCGAACAACAACGCGATCTCGCCCGCCAGGCTGCCGGGGAGGAACTCAAGTCGCTGCTCTATCACCCGTCGCCGGAAGTGCTTTACGCGCTGCTTGAAAATCCCGCGCTCGACGATGCTCTGCTTGGCTTGATGCTTTCCCGAAAAGATCTTCCCGGCGAAATCATCGAGAGCATCGCCGGCCGGAAAACATTGTTGAAGAGCTACGCCGTCAAACGTGCGCTGGTTTTCCATCCCGGTGCGCCGCGGCTTGTTGGCCTGCGCCTGTTGCGAGATCTCTACCTGATGGACCTCGTGCAATTCGCATTGTCGCCTGCGGCTTCCACCGAACTGAAACGCCATGCCGAGGAGTACATCATCGCGCGCCTGCCCCAATTGCCGCTGGGGCAGAGAATCACGCTGGCTCGCCGCGGCCCCGCGCGCGTTGCTGGGGCTTTGATCGCGACCGGGCATGTGCAGGTTCTGGAGATTGCTCTCGACAATCCGCGTCTCACTGAAGCGCAGGTTCTGAAAGTGCTCTGGCACGATAAATTGCCGCAGGTGGTCGTGCTCACCGTCGCCAATCACCGCAAGTGGTCGCAGCATTACAACGTGCGACTGGCCCTGGTGCGTAACTCTTCAACGCCTCTTTCGATTGTTCTCAGTTATCTGCCGCAATTGACTGTGGTCGATCTGCGCGTGCTTGCCGCTCCCGGCATCGTTCCGGAAAACCTTCGTAAATATCTGCTGGCTGAAGTTCATCGCCGGATGCTGGCTTCCAAACGCGAAGCTGCGGCGGAGCCGCAATCGTTGCGCGGGGAATTACTTTCGCAGCCGAAGGATCAGGATCGTTCCGAGGAAGAATAAAACCGCGGAAAAAGAAAACGCAGCCCTGGCGGACACTGCCGACCATAGAAAGCCTACCGCCAGGCTCGACAAGAAATCTCCCACCGCGTTCACCGCCGCGAGCGTTCCGAAGGCCATACCATGCTGTTCTTTGGGAATCAGTTCGGCAGCGAGGGAATCCTCCAGCGCCTCTTCCGTCCCGACATAGATTCCCGCCAGCACAAACAAGCCGGCCAGGAGCCACAGGGAAGTTGGCGTGGTCGTAAGAAAAATGGCCGTGACGCCGGCCAGCGCGTAGCCGCCGGCTAGAATGAGCTTGCGGTGCGGCACGATATCGCTGATCCATCCGCTTACGTAGGCGGAGCCCGCATAGAAAACGTTGTGCAGCGTATAGAGCCCTACCGCCATGCTGGCCGCACGCGCCGCGCCGTGCGCCGGGGCAAGCATTCGCGACGCATACAAAATCAAGAGCGTGTGCGAAAAATCGCCCGAGCCGAACACGCCGACGCCGAGCAGAAATTCGCGGAAATTCCGCGGCAAGCTTCGCAACCCCGCGAGGAACGTCACTTTCTTTCTCGCTTCGAATGGCCTTTCGCGCACCAGCAGCCAGAAGCTCAGCACCGCGATCATGCCAGGCAAAAGGGTCCACAAAAATACCGCGCGGTAGTTATGGTCTGTTACTTTCAGCAGCCAAAGCGCCGTCAGCGGCCCCGCAATTGCGCCAACGGTGTCCATCAGCCGCTCGAGCCCGAAGGCCCGGCCGTAGGCGCCCGGGGCCACGTCGGCCGCCAGCAGCGCCTTCTTCGCCGGGGACCGGACGCCGCGCCCCAGCCAAGCTGCGGCGCGCCCAAACAACACGTGGTAAGCGTGCGTCGCAAACGCAAACGAAGCCGTTGCCAGCGCGGTAACCGCGTAACCGAACACCGCCAGAGGCTTTCGGTTTTTTAACTGGTCGGTGTAATGGCCTGAGGTTAGTTTCGCGAAACTCGAAAGGCCGTCGGCGATGCCCTCGATCGCGCCAAGCCAGGCCGGGCCCGCCCCAATCGTGGCCAGAAAGGCGGGCAAAATCGCGGTGGCAATTTCGTGGCTCCAATCGCTGAATAGGCTCGTGACGCCCACACCGAGCACGGTGCGGTTCAGCCAGCCGGAGGAAGAAATGTGCGGTGAAGTTATTTCTGACTTAGCATCGGCCACTGCGCCGCCTATCGTTTCGCGGGTCGGTAGAGGATCACCCGCACTTTTTCGAGTGTAATCAAACCGCCGTCCACCATCTCGTCCAGCCGCGGCAGCATCTGGTCGATCCGCTCCTGCGTTTCGATCACTTCCAGAATAATCGGCAAATCCTGTGAAAGGCGCAGCAGCTTATCTGTGTGATAGACGCTGGAAGAGCCGTAGCCCGCCACGCCGCGCAGCACGGTGACGCCGGAGAATCCGTCTTTACGCAGCAATTCGACAATCGCCTCGTGCAAGGGTTTTCCGTGCCATTTATCGGATTCGCCGATGTGGATTCGCATCAGCGTCCGCTCACCCTCAAATTTCTGGTGCGTCATCGTGTACTCCTAAAAGCGGTTGGCCAGCCGAATCCCCGCCACCGAAAGGAGCAGCCCGAACGCCACGCTCGCCGACACGTAGGCAGTCGCCCACAGCCACTCCCCCGCCTCCAGCATTTTCGCCGTTTCCCATCCGAAGCTCGAAAACGTAGTGTACCCGCCGAAAAATCCGATCGCGATGGCCATGCGCCATTCCGGCGGCACAATCACGCGGTTCAGCAGAATCTGCCCGATCAATCCCAGGAAGAAACATCCCGTCAGATTTATCAGCAGCGTGCCGTAGGGAAACGTGCTCCCCGTCTTCACCTGCACCAGCCCCTGCAGCCCGTATCTTGCCAGCGTTCCAACCGCTCCGAACGCGCCAATCAGGAATAAACGCAAAGTGTCTCCGATCCGGCTGCTCTCGCCGCACAGAAGAAAAAACTCCTGGTGCCGCCGGGCAGCCAGGAGTCATCAGCCCCGGCGCATGCGGCCGTGGCGGTTATGGCGAACTCCATCGCCGTAAAATTGTGCCTCAGTCTATCCGTCTCCGCCACGAAATCGCAATAGGTTACCCGTGCTGAATCACTGCCGCCATCGCTTGTGACGCATCGGCAGGAGTCCACTCGTTGTCGGAGAACCACTTTTCAACTTTACCGTCCGGGCCGATCACCGTGGTACTCAACGAATGCACAATTTGTTCCTGCCCGGGCTGAATCACCAGGCCGAAGAATTGCGCGAGTTCCGGCAAATCCTTCACCGAAGGCACCGCAAACTGCCAATCGAAGGACTTCTCTCCCGGCGTGCTCTTTTTATACAGCGAAGCGTAATGCTTCAGCACCGCCGGCGTGTCGTGCTGCGGATCGAAACTGATGCTCAGGAACTCGGCGCGCTCCGTCGAGCCGGGTACGTCCTGAAGCAGTTTCTGCACCGCGCGAAAATTCTCATTCATTCGAGGGCAAAAATCTGGCAGCGGGCAGCGCGTATAGATAAACGTCACCAGCAGTACCTTCCCGCGATAGTCGCCGAAATGAATGAACTTTCCGTCCTGATTCACGAGCGCAAAATCCGGCACCGGGTCGTCTTTTGCCGGAATGCGCTGTGTCGTGCCGGGAGACGTTTTCCCGTCTCCCTTGCTGACCTGCACAATCTTTTCGAGGCGCCCCTTGCTTTCGGACACTACCAAGTCCGCGGTGATCTTATCCCCCGGCTGCAAGGTTTCGATCTGCTTCGGCTCCGCGACCTGGTAAGTCATGGTCATCGCCGGCATCAGGCCGGGAATATCGCCGTGCTTCACAGTGAGCAGTTTCTTCGCCGGATCCGCGGAGATCACCTCTCCCTGAATCGGATAATGTTTCTCCGGCGCGGACTGGCAACCGGCGGCAAATCCAACGCAAATCAGCACCGCACTCATCAAAAGTTGTTTCATTTTCTCCTCAATAGTGAAAACGATAGCGCAACTGCACAAGAATTTCGCGCGGATTGTTCCAATGTGTCCCGCCGAAGGTGAAACTGTTGTCCAGCAGCACGCGCCGGTTAGCCACATTTAATCCCGTCACCGAGAGCGATACGCGCTCGCCGAAATCCTTGCCGAGCGTCATGTCGAACGTGGTGTGCGGCTGAAGGTGATCACCCGGGAGGGTTGGATCTCCGTTCGTGAAGCCGGACCCGTAATAAATGTCCGTGGACGCGTAACTTCTCCAAGGCAGTGTGAACTGTCCACCAAGGTGAAGCGTATTCCGCTGATCGTGGTCCAGCAGGCCGAAGCCGTTGCCGAAGGAAAAATCCGTCAACCCTCCGTTAATGTTGCCGAAGCCCAGCGCCAGTTGATTCGAATACGTCAGATACAGCTGCGCACGCTTGCGGATCTGCGGCGATTTCAGCGTCAGCTCCCAACCGCTGATGCGCGCGCCCTGGATTGTGATGGGGAAAAACAGGTTGGAGTTATTAAAATTATTGTGGTCGAAGTAGTTTTTCGCCCGGGTCAGGAAATTGTCTGCATCAATCGTCCAGCCCCACAGAGGGATGGTGACGCCATACTGATGCTCCTCGTCGCGTTCGCCGTGCAAGGGAATGAATCCCAGGTTCTGGTTGGTTGCAGCGTCCAGCAACGGGCCGGAAATCGTCGAGAGCGGCGGCGCCTGGTAAAAGTCCCCGTAAAACGCGCGGAACACCCAATTCAGTTTAGGAATCCGCAGCGACGCGCCAACGCGCGGGTCGCTGGCATTCTCCACCACCTCGGCGGAATAATGCGTCTGCCGGATGCCGCCATCCAACGAAAACCACGAGGTCACTTTGACCTGGTCCTCAACATAAGCTGCCGCCAGACCGCCCGAGGGGCTGGTGGTCAGGGGATTTACCGTGTTGCAAGTTCCTGCTTGATTGCAAAGCAAACCAAATAGCTGGCTCGACTGTTCCGCAAATCCAAAAACGCCGGTGCGCAAATTGTTGCGCTTTGCGATCCACGACAAATTCGCCTGGCCGCCTTCGTAGTTTGAAGAGAGTGTCTCCGTCGCCGAACTCGGCTGATCGAACGGACTGCTCGCATAGCTGACGTTGTTGTAGTGATAGAAGGGCGAGACTGTAAGCACCAGCCCCGGGCTGAACGTCCGCGCCCAGGTGAAGAGCACGAAACCATCCCGCTCTTTGTTCGAGTCGTTCTGAATCTGCCCCGGAATGATCGGAATCTGATAAAAGTCTTGCCGCAACTGCGCTACCAGCCGCAGCTGATTCTGCGCATCCACGTTGTACGTCAGCGAAGTAAATCCGCCATAGCCGTTCGCCTGATCGTGAATCACCGCCGAAGTCGGCGTTTGCAGGCCCAGATCCGTCCGGTTTCCATTCACGCTGGCGTAGTAGGCGAACTTGTTTGTATGCCCGCCAAAATTCACCTGGTCGTCGGTCTGATAAAAATTTCCCGCGCTCAGGATCAGTTCGGCCTGGTTGTCGCGCTCAAAGCCTGTCCGCGGGGCAACGTTGAAAACGCCGTAAGTGCGGTCGCCATAGTCGGCGGAATAGCTCCCGCGCTGCACTTCAAGCGTATCAATGTCTTTCGGATCGATCTGCGGCCCCAGGTTGCTGGCGATATTCGTGTTCGGAATGGATACGCCGTCGATCAGCCAGCTCACCTGGTGCCCGCCGCGCACGTGCAATTGGTCGTGCGTGTAGTATGCGCCGGGCACATAGTTGGTGATCATCGCCAGGCTGTTGGTGAGGGATGCCCCGGGCGTCTCGGCGATTTCCTTGCGGGTGACCAGAGTCGTCGGCGTCACCGATTCCTCTTGCGCGGGCGGGGCCTCCGAAGTCACCGTGACCGACTGCGCCTGCTTCGCCACTTTTAATTCGATATGCAAAATCGGCGCGGTCCCGGAGAGCACGGCCAGTTTTTCTTCCAGCGCCCCGAAATCGGCCTTATTGACGGTGATCCGGTACTCCCCGATCGGCACTAAATCGAAATGAAATTCGCCCTCGGCACTCGTCCGCGCCGTCTGCGTAAATTGCGAATTCTCCGCTTTCAACACCACTTCCGCATCCGCAATCGGGCGGTGCTGCGCGTCATGCACAATCCCGCGCACGGTAGCAGTCGCCGCCGCGAACAAAGCCCCCGCACACGACAGTAAGATGCCCATCAAAAACGAAATCCGTCGAAGCATCGATCTCTTCTCCATGTAGATGAACCGTAGCGTCCACCTTCAGGTGGACCCGCCAGCCTCCCGCCGGGCCAGCCTTCCACAATTCCTTACAAAGAAAGGAAGGCGGCCGCAATTGACCGGACAGCTGTGAATTCGAGGGAGTTTCTAGAGGCTAAGACGCAAATTTCGCGGGGGAGGAGAAGCTGGATCAAAAACCAGGGAGTTCATCGAGGAAGGAAGGCCAGGGGTGGGGGAGCCCCTGAAGAGGGGCGCGGAAATCGCTGCAGCGTTGGGCACCACAAAAACAACCGCCCCGGTCACAACCGGATCCGTGGGATGGCAACAAGCCATGCTGAAATCCATCGCCGCCTTCCGCCCATGATGCTCGCAACCGGCCATCGGCGCATCCTTCGCCGGGTTGGCATCGCCTGAACCTTTCTTCGGCGCATGTCCATGCAACGGGCACATCGCCCCATCGCAGCAAGCCATCCCAGCAGCCTGCAAAGCCGAAGCCCAAGCCGGTGCCCACAGCAGCATCACCGCCACCAAACACACACACGCCCCCAATCTTCTTCCCGGAGCGGTTGAATCGTGGCGCATTCTTTTCATTTTGCGAACCTCAAGAATACTCTACCCGTCGCCCTCCGTAAATTCATTTCGCCGAAGACCTGGGGCATCTCGTATTGCTCCGCCGCGTCTTGACACCCGGGCACGCAGGTCACAAACTGAATCCATGCCCCACATTTACATGCAATTCGACTTTGGCAAGGACGAAGAAAAAGCCCAACTCGCCCGCCACAAACTGGAAGTCTGGAAGCAAGCCTTTCGCCTCGACAAAAAGCTGCTCTACAAATTCGAGCGCGCGGGCGACGGCGTTCCCGCCGAGGAACCTGTAGCCGCCACAAGCGAAAAATCCAAAGCTAAGAGCAAAGCGAAAACCAAGGACGAGCCGGAAGCACCCAAATCCAACGAAACCGTCAAACTTCTCCTCCGCCTCGGTTTTTCCAACCACGAGAAGCTTTCCGAGCAGCGTTGGGTGGATCGCATCCCAACGGAAGAGCCTTTCGTGAGCGCATCTCCAAGAGTCATGAAGCCCGGAGACGCCCACTTTTCCGACTCCGAAAAGCAATTCGAAGAACTGAATCCAGGTGGCTGGGAGCGACCCGATGGACGCCGGTAGCGCCTGCATCCTGCAGGCCAGCGTGCTTGCCGCCCCTTCGCAGCTCAGGGCAAACCGGACAGCGGTGATACCACTCGACCAAAGCACCGGTCTAGTACCTTCGTTTTTCACAACTACGCGCACGTTCTACTGTGCACGCCAACTCGCGCTCCGGTATAATTATCTTTCGATGGCAAAAAGTTTTCAGTTCAACGCGAGGAAGACTGAATGGCGGTACAAACGCGCGTCAAAGTAGCAAAGTTGGAAGCGCCCCGGCACCAGGGGCTGGATCGTGAAACCCTCATCCGGATTTACCGCACGATGTATCTTTCCCGGCGTCTCGACGACCGGGAAATCCAGCTCAAACGCCAGAACAAAATTTATTTCCAGATTTCCAGCGCCGGCCATGAAGCGGTTACCACCGCGGCCGGCTTGCTTCTTCGTCCCGGCGTAGATTGGATTTACCCGTATTACCGCGACCGCGCGCTCTGCCTCGCGCTGGGCGTCACCCCGCTCGAAACCCTTCTCCAGGCTGTAGGCGCAAAGGATGACCCAAGCTCCGGCGGCCGCCAGATGCCGTCCCACTGGGGCCACCAGAAATTCAATATCGTCAGCAAGTCCTCCTGCACCGGCACGCAATTCGTGCAGGCAGTCGGAGCCGCCGAAGCCACTCTCTATTACGGCCATCATCCGAAAGCTCTCTCCCAGGCGCAGAAGGCTCCGCTCGGCGAATCCCTCGTTCACGATCCTGAAGAGATCGTCTATGTCTCCTCCGGCGACGGCGCCACCAGCGAAGGCGAATTCTGGGAATCGCTGAACGCCGCTTGCGCAAAAAAACTTCCGCTCTTCTATCTCATCGAAGACAACGGCTACGCCATCTCCGTTCCCGTAGAAGTGCAAACCGCCGGCGGCAGCATTTCGAAACTCGTGCGAAACTTTCCCAACCTGCACGTCGCCGAATGCGATGGCACCGACCCGCTCGAAAGCTACGCTGTCTGCAAGGAAGCCATTCGCTACGTCCGAGAGCGCCGCGGCCCCGCGCTAGTCCATGCGCGCGTCACCCGGCCCTATTCGCACTCGCTTTCCGACGACGAGAAGCTTTACAAAACCAACGAAGAACGCGAAGGCGAAGCGCGCCGCGACCCGCTCTCCAAGTTCAGTCTCTTCCTGATCCGTGAAGGCGTGATGGATCAGAAAGAGATCGAGGCCCTGGAAGGCGAAGTCGACCGCGAAGTCCGCGAAGCCGCCGACCAGGCCCTGGCCGCTGCGTCGCCGGAAGTATCCTCCGTCTATTCGAACGTTTATTCGCCGGACATCGATCCCACGTCGTCCATGTTCGCCGCCGCGCCTAAATTGCAGGGTGGCCCGAAGACCATGGTCGAAATGGTCGCCGCCACGCTGCACGATGAAATGGCCCGCGACGAGCGCATCACCGTTTTCGGCGAAGACGTTGCCGATGCCAGCCGCGAGGAAAATCTCAAGGACGTGAAAGGGAAGGGCGGCGTTTTCAAAGCCACCGCCGGGCTGCAGCGCAAGTACGGCGCCGAGCGCGTTTTCAATACGCCGCTCGCCGAGGCCGGCATCGTCGGCCGCGCCATCGGCATGGCCACGCGCGGCATGAAACCCGTCGCCGAAATTCAATTCTTCGACTACATCTGGCCCGCGATGATGCAGATTCGCGATGAACTTTGTGTGATGCGCTGGCGCTCCGACGGCAAGTTCAAAAGCCCCGTCGTCATTCGCGTAGCCATCGGCGGTTATCTCACCGGCGGCGCGGTCTATCACAGCCAGAGCGGCGAATCGATTTTCACGCATTGCCCGGGCTTGCGCGTGGTGATGCCCTCCACCGCTCTCGATGTTGCCGGCTTATTGCGCACCGCCATCCGCTGCGACGATCCGGTTATGTTCCTCGAGCACAAGCATCTCTATCGGCAGCCCTACAACCGCTCCGAATATCCGGGGCCCGATTACACCGTCCCCTTCGGGAAGGCCCGTCTTGTCAAGGAAGGCTCGCAGGTCAGCATCATCACCTACGGCGCCGTTGTGCGCCGCGCCGAAGTTGCTGCGGCCGCCCTCGAGCGTTCTGGAGTCTCCGCCGAGATCATAGATCTGCGCTCGCTTTCTCCCTACGACTGGGAGGCGATTGCGGCCACCGTTCGCAAAACGCATCGCGTCGTCGTTGCCTACGAAGACATGATGAGCTGGGGCTACGGCGCCGAAATCGCGGCGCGCATCGCGGAAGAACTCTTCGAAGAGCTGGACGCCCCGGTAAAGCGCGTAGCCGCCACCGACACTTTCTGCGGCTACCATCCAACGCTTGAAGACGCCATCCTGCCTCAAACCGACGACATCACCGCCGCGGTCACCAAACTTCTGGAGTACTAACCAACTTTTCTAAACAAACGCTAGCTTTGTAGGGGAGGGGCTTGCCCCTCCCTCTTGGGTTGCTCTAAGAGCGCCCGCCGTGCAAGTCCGTCCGGGGCGCAGAAAACGCGTCTCAGGAGCCGGGCACTACAAAGTCAAGAGACGCCCGCTTCCCTGAAACTTTCCTTCCCCTCATTTCGTATCTTTGATTAGAATGCGAGTTTAGAAAGCGGTTGGATACCTATCTGTGGGGGTGATCTATGGTCTGCCCGAAATGCCAAAAGGAAGTCGTTGAAGGCTCAAAGTTCTGCTACAACTGCGGGGCTCAATTGAGCGACCAGGGCACGGCGCCCGCCGGGGGCTATGTGGCTCCTGCGAAGCGGCTGATGCGCTCCAGCCGGGACAAAAAGATTGGCGGCATTTGCGCCGGCCTCGCCGATTACTTCGACCTCGATCCCACGATTGTTCGCATCGTCTGGTTGCTCGCGGTTCTCTGCGCCGGGACAGGCGGACTTCTCTACATCATTTTGTGGATTGCGCTGCCGCTGGCGCCGTCGGCGCCTGCGCTGGCCGTGCCTGGCTCACCCGCCCAGGTGTAAGGACGGGGCGCTGGCCGCGCTAATCTCTGGCAGTTCTCACGGACCTCCGTTTTGATCCGCCGTCTCCCAGCATCACATGATCCACGGAGAGGCTCCCCGCTCCCACTGTGGCTAACGCCACGCATGCCGCGGCCAGCGCCAGCTCAAATTGGTACTCATTTACCGCGAAAACTCCGTGCACCATCTTCACCTTCCAGATCGCAATTGCCATCTCCGCCGCCAGCAGCAGTGCCGCCGGCCGGGTGAACAACCCAATCAGCAGCATTCCCCCGCCGACGCATTCCAGAATGCCCGCGAGCCCCACAAAATAGCCTGGAAATCCGTGCTGCACGAAGAACTCCCGCATCATCGCGTCGGAGCGCACGAGTTTTGGATAACCGTGGAAAATGAAAATCAAGGCCAGCGCCACGCGCAAAATGCCCAATCCCAGCGGCTGAAACGAATTCAGAAATTTCATCACTCCCCCCGATACCCAAAATACTCATCTCACGCCGTTGATTCCAGCGGTTCTTCCGTGCGCTGTGTCACCCCGGCCACGCCTCCGTTTCAGGTACAATCTTCAGAGTCACTCTTGAGGAATCATGAAACGCAAGCTACTGGTCGCTGTGCCGCTGCTCTGCGTTGTGGGGCTGCTGGCCTGGTTTTTCCGCCCCAAGCACGAATCGCTTAGCGAAGCCTATATCAGCGAGCGCAGCGTCACGCTCTGGAGCAGCGTCGCCCAGGTTCGGGAGCAGCTCGGCGTGCTCCTTTACGGCGACCACGTGGATGTCCTTGCGCGCCACAACGAAAACGTTAAAGTTCGCACAGCAAACGGTGTTATCGGCTGGGTGGACGGCCGCTATCTGATGGACCCAGACCTCTGGCAGCGCAGCGCCAGGCTCCTGAAGCAAGCCTCCGCTATTCCTTTGCAGGCCCGCGGGCGCACCAAGGTCCCCACCAACCTGCGCGTGGACCCGGGCCGCAACGAGCCGCGACTTTACCAGTTCACGCGCAACGCGCCCGTTGAAATCGTGGGCCGCGCCACCGCCGATTGGGTGCAGGTCTCCGACGAAAAAGAAACCGGCGGCGAGCCGGCGGAAAGCAAGAGGGAAGACTGGTTCCTTATTCGCGGCACCGCCACGCGCCCGCCTGGGGAAGGCGTGGTCCGCAATTCCGCGATCACGAATACCACGCAGCCCGGAGATCAGGCTGTGCCCATCGCGGGCTGGGTTATCGCGCGATTCGTCTCGCTCGATCTGCCCGACCCCGTGCGCGAGGGCGCCGAGTCCGCCAACATTCGCGCGCTGGCGTGGTTCGAACTCAATCGGGTCACCGATGGCGAAGGCGATCACCCGCAATATCTTGCCGCCGGTTCGCGCGGCCCCGAAGGCCAGGCGTGCGACTTCACCACGCTGCGTGTCTATACCTGGTTCAGCCGCAAGTCCCGCTACGAGACTGCCTTCATCGACAATAATGTCTGCGGCGCATTTCCCATCCGTGTGTCGAACGACCCCAAGGGCGAGCCCGAATTTTTCTTCCGGATATTTGGCGGGAAAGAGGAGAGGCACTATCGCCTGATCCAAACCGTTGTCCGCCGCATCAAGGATGAAGTTCCCGCTGCTCCCAAGAAATCCGAAAAAGCCCCGCCCCCGCAAGCGCCGACTAAGAAATGATCATGGGCCGCTCACAGAAATTCTTGGCACCATCAGCAATCGCGGTTGTCTGCCTGGTCCTCACCCTGCTCATGCCACGCATCGCCGTGCGCGTTGAGGCACGGCAGCCTGCTTCCACCGAACAATTTCTGTCGCTGACTCCCGGCACCTGGTGGCTCTATCGGGGCACAGTTCAGTGGACCGATCCTCAAACGGAAGCAGAAGCGCAGGCAGATGTCACACTCAAGATGACCGTTCAAAGAGTCATCCAAAAGCCCGATTTCACGATCGCCATCCTTTCCGGATTCCCCCGCGATCTGGATTTGGCCACTGGTGAAGTGGGAGAGATGCCCTGGCTCCTGATCGAAACAAAGTGCTGCGAACTTTTCCTCGATTCGCTGCCCCCGGATTTCGATTACGCAAAACTCGATAAAGACGGTACAACGCTCGGCAAATTTTTGTCCGAAGACAATCTGCTTTTCCGCTGGCCGTTGAAAAAAGGCATGAAATTCGGCGATGCCGAAAGTGTCCGCCGCGACGATGGTCTCTACTGCTGGGTTGTGGCTAGCCAGGAAACCAGAAAGCTGGCCGACATAAAGGGGCTGCCTTCGCAGGCCGCAGAAGTCTTCCTTCTGCGGTACACCACAAATCCTGACGACACCGAGATGGAAATCTCCCCCGGCATCGGCATTCTCAGCTACCAATATCATCACCACGGTACCGTCGCCAACACTAGCCTCGCTCTCGTCGAATTTCATCCCGCTCAGGCACCACCCGTAACACCCGGAGCCACTCCATGACCCTGCACATTAACGAAGCCGAAGTGCGCCAGCTTCTGACCATGCCGATGGCCATGGCCGCGGTCGAGGAAATTTCGCGTAAGCAAGCCGCTGGCAGCGTAATCCTGCATCCACGGCGCCGATTCGAACTTCCCGCCGGTGGCGGATTCTTCCACTACATGGCCGCCATGGATACCGAAGCCGGCTTCATCGCCATGAAGCAGTACACCTACGTGAAAGGCGTTCTCCGGTTCCTGGTTCCTCTCTACGAAATTTCCACCGGCGCGCTTCTGGCGATGATCGAAGCCGATTTCATGGGCCAGCAACGCACGGGCGCAGCGTCCGGCGTTGCCACCAAGTATCTAGCGCGTCAGAATGCGCGGACCGCCGCCATCCTGGGCACCGGTGGCCAGGCAAAAACGCAGCTTGAAGCTGTCGCCGCCGCTCGGAAGCTCGATTCTGTCCGCGTCTTCGGCCGCGACCCGGAGCGCCGCGCAAATTTTTGTGCCGAAATGTCCGGTCGCCTCGGCATCCCAGTCCACGCCGCTGCTTCCGCCGCCGAGGCCGTACGCGGCGCCGACATCATCAACACCGCAACCACCTCCGCCAAACCGGTTTTCGAGGGTCACGACGTCGCGGAGGGCGCGCATGTGAATGCCATCGGCGCGAATCACGCCCACAAGCGCGAACTGGACGACACCGCCATCTCCCGCGCCGCCGTCATCTTCGTGGATTCCATCGAGCAGTCCAAACAGGAAGCCGGCGACTTGATCATCCCTTTTCAGCAGCAACCTGAAAAATGGGGCGCCGTGCACGAACTCGATCAACTGGTCGCCGGAAAAGTTCCAGGACGCGCCAACGAGAAGCAGATCACCTTGTTCAAGTCCAACGGCATTGCCTCGTGGGATCTCGCCGTCGCGGAAAAGGTCTACGCCCTGGCAAAACAAAAAAATCTCGGCAGGGAATTGCCATTTTTTTCTTCAGGAAAGTGATTGAGGGAAGAACCGGAGGCGGGAAGGATTCGAGGCGGGAGGAAACTTGACGCCTCATTCCGGGGGCGGGGCGTTCGTCGGGCCCCCGGAATAAGGCTTGCCTGTGCGCTTACGAGTGCTGGGCCTGGGCTTTGCGGGTGGACAGAGGAGTCTTCCGCATGGAAAGTGAATTGTGAGTCTTCAAGGTGTCGTTCGGGCGATTGGCGGCGCTCTTCCAAAGCAGGCCGCACGCGATCAAGAGCACACCGATCGCTAGAATCGTCCCCAGGGTGCGGGGCACGCCGGTCACGCTGGGCGCTTCCTGTTGGTTCGCGGGCATGATCGAAGCCTCGGATACTGCCGCATATTCGACTGCAGCCCGGGTTACGGCCTGGTCCGCGGCTGCCGCCGCCGGCGTATTAAAGTTTCCAGCAACAGACGTCACGGGTGAGTCAAATCGGCTGTTGTCGATTTCCTGCGCGCGAGCCGCGCTGGTCATAAGAAGCGAAACTCCCAGAGCCGCCAGAATGAATTGCCATTTAATATTTTTCGTGAAGTTCATTGTCCACCTCAGTTTTTTTTCTTAACTGCCCGACGCTCTTGGAAGAATGCAAGGCGGATGCCATCGTCTCGGCAATCCGCGCAGTTGTGGGGTGCCTTTCTGTATCCTGCGAAGTTTCAACGGCATAGCCACGGAATTATTTCCTCGTGCCCAGCGGAATCCTTGCCGCCGCGAAATCTGCTTCACCTCCTATCTATCTAAAGCGCGAGTCCCGGCGTTGAAAGAGTGGGCGATCAGGCAGCCTTCCACCAGGGCATGGAGCCGGACTGGCGCCCGCACATCTCTCTATGTTGTTAACAGGCAATGGGTTAAGCTAGTGGGGCAGTTAGGGCGTTGGCACTTTCCGCGCTGGCCACCGGCCGCTAACCGTTCAGATAGCCAATCTATCTCTTCGGATAGATTTTCAAGGTGTAGATTATCCAGGGTGGCCGGGTTAGAATACCCGCCCTCAGCGGAAACACGCGCGAAGACCAGTCGCCTGAGTAAGACAACGTGCCCCCAAGACTCACCGTCATCAGCGGCCCCTGGAAAAACACCAGCTTTCCCGTGGACGCTCCCCTCTTGATCGGCAGCGATGCGTCCACCGCTATCCACCTGGAGGACCCCGCGGTCGCTCCGCAACATTGTTCCATCACCGAGACTTCCGGCTGCTTCACGCTGCGCGATCTCGACTCCCCCGCCGGCACCTACGTGAACGGCATCCCCGTCTGCGAACGGGCGCTCGCCTTCGGTGACCAGATTTCCATTGGCGATTCTTCGTTCCTGTTTCTTCCCGAACCCGCCGCGGCGGCGGAAAGCAGCGCCGTGCAACTGGACGAGCACACCGCGCTCAGCCTCTCCGCCCAGCAGCTCAAGCCCGAGGACCTTCTCTACCTGCAGCCCGAATCTCTGGCCGCTCTTCCCCCGGCCGTCCGCCTGGTGCGCACTCTCTCCACCCTGCTGAAGATCAGCGCCGCCATCGGCTCCATGCGCGACATTGACGCGCTCCAATGGCAACTGCTCGCCATGCTCTTCGACGTAATCCCCGCCGAGCGCGGCGCCATTCTCCTCCTCGATTCCAGCACCGGCGAATTTTCCGCCCCTGTCGCATGGGACCGCGCCGCCGGCCCCGATCATCCGGTGCACATCGGCCGGGCGCTCGCGCAACGGGTTGTGGAGGAGCGCATCGCCGTTCTGGACCACGAGCAGTCGCCCGTTGCTGCTTCAAGCCAAGCGAACGCTTCGCACGACTCGGGGCTCTCCCTTCTGTGCGTTCCGCTCGCCACTCCGACACAACCTCTCGGCCTGATCTATCTCGATACCCGCAATCCCGCCACGCGCTTCTCCAACGACGACCTGCAATTGCTCTCCGCCATTGCCGGCCTTGCTTCCGTCGCCATCGAAAACGCGCGCCAGTTCGAACGCCTCGGCAGCGAAAATCAGCGCCTGCGGGCCGAAGTTCAGCTCCAGCACGACATGATCGGCCGCGGCCCGCGCATGCGGCAGGTTTATCAATTTATCGAGCGGGTCGCACCGTCCGATTCGACCGTCCTGATCCTGGGGGAAAGTGGGACCGGCAAGGAACTCGCCTCCCGCGCCATCCACCTCAATAGTCCGCGCAAATCGCGACCCTTCGTTGCATTGAATTGCGCAGCGCTCACCGAGACGCTGCTGGAAAGCGAACTTTTCGGCCACGAACGCGGCGCGTTCACGAGCGCAGTCTGCCAGAAAAAGGGCCTGCTCGAAGTCGCTGAAGGCGGAACGGTGTTCCTGGACGAAGTCGCGGAACTTCCTCCCACGCTTCAAGCCAAACTTCTTCGCGTGCTTCAGGAGCGCGAATTCGTCCGCCTCGGCGGCACCTCTTCGATCAAGTTAAACGTCCGCTTCGTTGCCGCTACCAACAAGGATCTCCAGAAAGCTGTGGCCGACGAAAAATTCCGCCTCGATCTGTTTTATCGCCTCAACGTGGTTTCCATCACCATGCCCGCCCTCCGCGAACATCCGGAGGACATACCTCTCCTCGCCGATCACTTCGTCTCGCGCTACTCGGCTCGCTCCAACCGCAAAGTCCGGGGACTTTCTCCCGCCGCCCGCGCCTGCCTGGCCCAATACGATTGGCCCGGCAATATTCGCGAACTCGAAAATGCCATCGAGCGCGCCATCGTCATCGGCGGTTCCGACCTCATCCTTCCCGAAGATCTTCCGGAATCGCTGGCGGATCGTGCCTTGCCAATTTCCGAGTGTGTGGGCAATTTCCAGGATGCCGTGCGTGCCGCCAAGAAGCAGCTCATCCTGGCCGCCCTCGAACAGTCCCAGGGCAACTTTACCCAAGCCGCCAAACTTCTCGGACTCCATCCCAATTACCTGCACCGCCTCGTCTCCAACCTGGATCTGAAAGCCACGTTGAAGAACGCAGCAAATCGCTGAGGCCGCTTCCAGGCCAAATAGCCACTTGACACCTCGAGCCACTCGAACTACATTTGTCGAACGAACGTTCGAGACGCCTATGGCTGCCACTACCCCAATTCCACGCGATTCAGAGGCCAAGCTCCAGCACATCCTTCGCACTGCCTCGCAAACCTTTGCCCAGCACGGTTTTGAGGGCGCTTCCATGCGCGATATCAGCCGAGACACGGGTGTCTCGCTTGCGGGCCTCTACTACTACTTCGAGAACAAGCAACATCTGCTGTATCTCATTCAAAGTACAACCTTTACATTTGTACTGGAAAACCTCCGGTCCCGGCTTCCTGGCGTCCATGAGCCCACCGAGCGCCTCCGCCTGCTGATTCTGAATCACATCGAGTACTTCCTGTCACACCCCAACGAGATGAAGGTCTTAGCCCATGAGGAAGACGCGCTAGGGGATCCGTATCGCGAAAAGGTCCAGGCGATCAAGCGCCGCTACTACGCGCTGGCTCGCGAAATCTTCGACTCTATCGCCGCCGACGGCCTCGCGCCGGGCATCCATCCCCGCGTCGCCGTCCTCAGCCTTTTTGGGATGATGAACTGGACCTACAAATGGCATAAGCCGGGAGTAGATCCGGACGCCAGCGAACTGACCGCCGCCATCGCCGGCTTGTTTCTTCATGGAGTGTTGCCTTCCGGCACGGAACCGAAACCTGACTTTGCAGACGGAATCACAGCGGGAGAGCTTCGCTAAAAAATTTTCAGGGATTTTCAGATTCGAGACGAAGGGACGAACAAATAATTATGGCCACAACAACAAGCATCGCAACCAAGGAACTCGTAAAATACCGCATCGAAGACGGCATCGCGATCTTTGAACTCGATGACGCCCCCGCCAATACCTACACCTACGAAATGATGCTCCAGCTCGACGCCGCCATCCTGAAGGCCCGGATGGACGAGAGCGCCCACGTGATCGTGATCCGGGGGGCCGGCGAAAAATTCTTTTCCGCCGGAGCCAGCATCCCCATGCTCACCAAGGCCGATCCCCAGTTCAAATACTATTTCTGCCTGCACGCCAACGAGACGCTCAGCCGCCTGGAGCAAACGCCCAAGCTGGTCATCGCCGCGCTCAATGGACACACGGTCGGTGGCGGCCTGGAAATCGCCCTCGCCTGCGACATCCGCATCGCGAAGAAGGAAGGCGGCAAGATCGGCCTGCCCGAAGTGAACCTCGGCGTGCTGCCCGGCACCGGCGGCACGCAGCGCTTTGCCCGCGCCATCGGGCGCTCGCGCTCGCTCGAGCTTATGGCCACAGGCCGCACCTTCAGCTTCGAAGAAGCCCTGGAAATGGGGTTGATTAATTACCTCTACGAAAAGGATTCATTTTGGGACGACGTCCTCGCCTACGCCCGCCAGTTCTGCCCGCCCAATAAGGCTTCGCGCGCCGTCGGCCGTATCAAGCGGTCCGTCGTCACCGGAATGGAAATCCCGTTTGCCGAGGCCCTCGGCCTGGAACGCGAACTGCAGCAACTCCTTTTCACCAGCGAGGACGCCAAGGAGGGACTTGCCGCTTACGTGGAAAAGCGTGCCGCCAATTTCAAAGGGAAGTAAACTCATAGGGCATCCAGGAAAGTGCCACTCGAATGAAAACCCTCCCAGACTATCTACGCAAAGGAATGAAGCTCGTGATCGTGGGCTGCAATCCAACGGAATCCTCGGTTCGCGCCGGCCACTATTACGCCGGGCGCGGCAACCCGTTTTGGCCATTGCTCTATGACAGCGGCGTCGTCCCCGAACCTTTCGACTATCCGGACGACCGCCGCATCATCGAATTCGGCATCGGCCTTACCGATCTGGTGAAGCGCCCGACGAAAGCCATCGAAGAACTGAAGCGCGAGGATTTTGCCGAGGGCCGCTTTGTGCTTTCCCGAAAGCTCGAGGAATATCTTCCGCGGGTTATCGCGTTCAACGGCAAGCTCCCCTTCGAGCAGTTCGCTCAGCGCAAATGCAACTATGGCATCCAGAAAGAGCTTCTGTATGGGGCGCACGTCTACGTGCTGCCCACCACGATCGGCCAGACTTCCCGCGGGAAAAGCGACCGGCTCAAGCATTTTCGCAAGCTCGCCGACCTGGTGAAGCGCACCGAAAAAACGCGGGACACGCAGTCCCACTGAGCGGGCCCTCACGAAAGGACGCAGCATGAGTCAAGCTCCACAAACCGCTTCCAGCTCTCCCGTTCTTCAAGAAACGCGCCACGGTTCCATCCTCACCCTGGTGATGAATCGTCCCGACCGGCTAAATGCCCTCAACAACGAGTTGACCAACGCTCTCAACGACGCGCTGATCCGCGCCGCCAGCGATTCTTCCATCCACGTCGTGGTGCTCACCGGCGCTGGGCGCGCGTTTTGCGCCGGGGGCGATCTCGGGGCGATCGGCAAGGGCCGCGAGCGAGGCGACTCTACGGAACTCGCCCCCATCCTCCGCTCGGGCATGCAAGCCGTCCTGAATATCCGCACCATGCCGCAACCCGTCATCGCCGCCGTCAACGGCCCTGCCGCCGGCGCGGGCATGAACCTCGCCCTCGCTTGCGACATCCGCCTGGCCGTGGATGGCGCCGTCTTCGGCCAGAATTTTGCCAAAGTCGGCCTGTTCCCGGATTACGGAGGCACCTATTTTTTGCCCCAGCTCGTCGGCCCTTCCGTCGCCGCTGAAATGTTTTATCTCGGTGAGATGATCGACGCGCAATCCGCGCATCGCCTCGGCATCCTCAATCACCTGTTCCCGGCCGACAAATTCGAAGCCGGTGTGGCCGCCTTCGCCAAGAAAATCGCCGAGGGGCCGCAGCTCGCCATCCGCACCGTGAAACAAGCCATTTTCAGCCGCGAAAAAGAGGCCCTCATGGAAGCGCTGGAGCGCGAGGTGCAAGCCCAGCTGAAGTGTTTCCATTCGCACGATTGCCTTGAGGGCATTCGCGCCTTCATGGAGAAGCGCCAGCCCAAGTTTCAAGGAAGTTAATTTTTCCCGCGCCCAGGATTTTGACAAAAGGAGATTTCTCTCATGCCGGCAACGCGCCTTTCCACTTTCGATGACTGGGTTGACCTCTTCCGCGTCTGGCAAAAAGACATTGGCGTGGACTACCCGGAAATCACCGACTACAAATTTGAAGCCAAGTTCGGCCCCACCCGTTCCAACGAAATCGAATTCGGCGCCTACAAAGGCCGCCCCAAATGGGAGAAGGTCGTCAGCATCCCCGACCAGCGCATGCGCGACGCCCTGCTGAATCTGATCGTTTACCAGGGCGACACCGAATTCGCCTCGGTCGAGCAGCAGCGCCGACTCTTCGAAACCTCGCCCAGTGAGCACGACCGCCAGTCTCTCTGCCGCGTCGTCACCGAAGAGATGCGCCACGGCTGGCAGATGTGCCACCTGCTGATGAGCCACTTCGGCTACAGCGGCCGCGTGGAAGCGCAGAAAATGCTGGAGCGCCGCGCCTTCGATCAGAAGCGCCTGCTCGGCGCATTCAATCAGGACGTCAACAACTGGCTGGACTTTTTCGTGTACACGGATTTCGTCGATCGCGACGGCAAATACCAGCTCACCATGCTTAGCTATTCAGGGTTCGCCCCGCTCGCTCAATCCATGATTCCCATGCTCAAGGAAGAGTCCTTTCACCTCGGCACTGGCCAGGACGGCATCAAGCGGATCGTGAAAGCCGGCGTCGTGCCCACGCAGGTCATTCAGAAGTACGTCAACAAGTGGATTCCCGTGAGCCTGGATCTCTTCGGCGTCGACCGCTCCAGCTCCGCGCACTGGTTTTACGTCTGGGGCCTGAAAGCGCGCTACGACGAGCCCACCGCCCAAGCAGCTGTGAACCTGGAGCGCATGAACGAGCACAGCCGCGAGCTCTATTACCAGGAGTGCATCAAGCTCGTCGAAATGATCAACAAAAACGTCCCCGCCGGCCAGCCGCAACTCTACGTGCCCGATTTCAAGTTCAACCGCTTCATCGGCGAACACGCTCGGAAGCCCTACAGCGTTCACGGCGAGCTGTTAGCGGACGAAAAGTACGCGGAGCACCTGAAGGAAATGCTGCCGCAACCCGAAGACCTGCAACTGGTAAGCGAGATCCAGTCGGTCGAAAAACAATGGATCTCGCCAAAAGGCGCCATTCAATAATCAGGTACAATTAAGTATTGGTGGATGCTTGCACTTGTAGCGGCCGCCTTCCGAGGCGGGCGCCTTTGAGTGCGGAAGCAGAGCTTCCGCTTTTACGAACTAAACCTCGAGAGAAAACTCTAGGGACAATGAGGAACCGTCAATGCCGCGTCCCAATCCAGGCAAACTCCTCGGTATTCTCTTCGGAGGCCCGGTCGTCGTGGTCATGATGTTCGTGATCTTGGGCAACCTCTTCATGGGCGAGCAATAAATCAACAACAAATACGGAGTGCCATGAACGATCTCGAAATCTCGGCAGTTGAATTGAAGCAACGCCTCGACAACGGCGAAAAACTGGTCCTCGTTGACGTGCGGGAACCATGGGAAAACGCCCAGTGCCGCATCGAAGGCGCTGTCCTTATCCCGATGGGCTCGATCCCTTCGAATCTGCAAAAACTCGATACCGACGAGCCGGTCATCTGCTATTGCCACCACGGCATGCGCAGTCTCGACGTCGTCAACTGGCTCCGCCAACAGGGCATCTCCTCCGCCAAATCTCTCGCCGGCGGCATCGATCGTTGGTCGATGGAAATTGACCCCCGGGTTCCGCGCTACTAAGCCAAATGCCGTCAAAACTCATCTTCTACCAAAAACCCACTTGAACCACCTGCCGCAAAGCAAGAGGTCTCTTGCTGGAACTCAAACTGGACTTCGAGTCCCGCGATCTGGACAAGCAGCCGCTCTCCGAATCCGAACTCGACAAACTCATTGGCAACCGCGACTACAATTTGTTCCTAAACACCCGCAACGATCTCTATCGCGAACGCGACATGGCCGAAAAGCCGCCCACTCGCGCCGACGCCATCAAGCTCATGTCCAAAACGCCCAACCTGATTCGCCGCCCATTGCTGGTCCACGGCTCACAAATTATCATCGGCTTCGACGAAGCCGCCTACCGCATCCTCGCGCTTCGCGCGACCCCTTAGTACCGGAGCGCTTGTAGGGCCCGCCTTCTGAGGCGGGCCGCTCTTCGCTACAATCTCTCCATGCCAATCAAAACTATCGCCGTCATCGGCGCCGGCACCACGGGCCGCGGCATCGCCTGCGCCTCCGCCCTCGGCGGCTACACCACCGTCCTCGAAGACGTCTCCGACTCCATGCTCGCCAAAGCCGTCGCCTGGATCCGCGAATCCCTGGACGAAGGTGTCCGCCGTGGCAAACTTGAGCTGGCCGACCGCGACGCCGCTCTCGCACGCTTTTCCACCTCACAAGTCGTTGATGAAGCCATCCGTGACGCCGAGCTCATCATCGAAGCGGTTCCCGAAGAACTGGAAATGAAGCTCGAACTCTTCACCATCTTCGAAAAATTCGCCAAGCCGAACGCCATCTTCGCGAGCAACACCTCGTCTCTCTCGATCGGCGATTTCAGCGACATAGTCATCCATCGCGAGCGCTGCATCGGCATGCGCTTCTTCAACCCGCTCCCCGAAATGAAGCTCGTGGAAATCATCCGTACCACGCACACCTCAGACGAAACCGTCGCCGCGTGCCTCGAAGTGGCAACGCGTATGGGCAAGGAAACCGTCGTCGTCAACGAAGCCACAGGTCCAGTCAAAGATCCTCAAAATAAAATGTAGGGGCGGCTTTAAGGCGCCCTCCGATTCTTTTCTTCTCAGCGCCCTCTCCGCTCTTTCTCTGCGAACTCTGCGTTAAGTCCCCCTCTTCATCTTTTTCCGCTTTCTGCCCCACGCCCTCCCCGCCAAATGTTTTAAACTACCATCATGACCGCGCTTACCGACCGCATCCAAATCCAGCAGGGTGACATCACTGAAATGGACGTCGACGCCATCGTCAACGCCGCCAACAACGACCTGATGCTCGGCGCGGGCGTCGCCGGCGCCATCGCCCGCAAAGGCGGCGAATCCATCCAGCGCGAGTGCGACGATATCGGCAGCATCCCCGTCGGTTACGCGGCCATCACCCGCGGCGGCAAGCTGAAAGCCCGCCACGTTATCCACGCCGCCAGCATGAGCCTCGGCGGTCTGCGCACCACCGCGAAAACCCTGCGCACTTCCACCGCCCACTCCCTTCGCCTCGCTGCGGAACGCGGCCTCAAGTCCATCGCTTTCCCCGCCGTAGGCACGGGCGTCTCCGGCTTCCCCATGGACGAGTGCGCGCAAATCATGCTCGCCGAAGCCCTGCAACACCTGAAAGGCGAGACCTCCCTCGAAACCATCTACTTCGTCCTTTTCGACGCTCCCTCCCGCGACATTTTCCAGGCAGCGTGGCAAACTCTGCAGAAAGAAAACTCCACCGGAGCTTTTTCCGCGTGACCCCGCTTGCCGCCCTTCTCGCCTCGCGCATCCGCCGCTTCGGGCCCATCACTTTCGCCGAATACATGCGTGAATGCCTCTATCACCCCGTACACGGTTACTACTCGAAGCCCGAAGCCCGCCGCTTCAGCGACTACTACACGAGCGTCGACCTCCATCCCATCTTCGGGCGCCTCCTGGCCCGCCAGTTTGCCGAAATGTGGCGGCAACTCGATCGCCCCGGCGAATTTCTGCTTGTCGAAGCCGCCGCCGGTACCGGGCGCCTGGCCGGCCACATCCTTGAGTTCGGGCAGGCTCATCTGCCTGATTTTTTCGACGCGCTGAGCTACGTCGCCGTCGAGCGCTCTCCCGCCCGGTGCGACCAACTCGCCACGCGACTCGCGCATTTCATCCGGATAGGGAAGTGCCGAGCCTCCGTCGAAATCCCCGCCAGCATTCCCGCCGGCTGTGTCTTCTCGAACGAACTTCTCGATGCGCTTCCGGTGCACCGTGTCTTGCAACAGCGGGGTGGGCTAAAAGAAATCTTTGTCACTACCGACGGAAAAGTGTTCTCCGAAATCCCGCACCCGCTCTCAACCTCCGCCATCGCAGATTATTTCGGGGAGCAGCAAGTCAGTTTCGAGGAAGGCCAACTTGCTGAAGCAGGGCTAGAAGCCTGCGATTGGATCTCCGAAATTGCTCGCCGTCTCGAACGCGGCTTCGTCCTCACGATCGACTACGGCCATGAAGCCGCCGACCTGTTCGACGCCCACCACCAGTCCGGCACGGTCCTCAGCTATTCGAATCATCAGGCCTCGAATAATCTCTATGCCGCGCCCGGCGAGCAGGACCTCACCGCCCACGTGAATTTCACAGCGCTGCGCCAGTGGGGTGCGCGCCAGGGCCTTGAAACTCTGGGCCTTCTCACGCAAACTGCGTTTTTGCTCGCTTTAGGAAAGGGAAATGACTTCGAAGATCTCTACGATGCCGGCATGGACGAACCCGCCCGCCTCCGCGCCCGCCTCCAACTGAAAACGCTCATCTACCCCGAAGGCCTCGGCGAACGCTTCCATGTCCTCCTCCAACAAAAAAACGTCTCCGACGCCCAATTAACCGCCCTCAAACCACTCTGACTGTACAATTTTGCAGCACGAGGCACGCACAAGCGCCGAAGGCGCGAAAGACGTTAGTCCAGTGCGTAAGCGCTGGGTACGTGAGGCACAAGGATTCCGAGGACCGGAGATGCGGCACTTCCGGGTTCCTAACATTCACTCAAACTGTAGAATTTGATCTGTCCGTGCGAATGAACATCGCACGCTAATCGAACCAACAATATCCGCCTCGATCCTACGGGCTCGGCCTCTTCAACGTCGGCTTGTCTCCCGAGGCCGGCGCAGGCACATCCGCCTGCTTTCCCTTCGCCGGAGCCGTGGGCGTGGCCGCGTCCGTTGGCGATGGGGTCGGCATCCCACTCTCCGTGTAGGGCTTTTTGATCAGCGCCTCGGCGACTTCCTGCGCGCCGCCCGTATTGTCATTCGTCTGGCGCGCCTTGTTGTACTCGTTCAACGCCCGCTCTCGCTGCCCCAGGATGTCGAAAACCTTTCCGAGGTACAGATGGCTCCAGACTTCGGTCCACTTCTCCGACGGCTCGGGCACCGTCGCCAGCGCCTCGCGAAACGCGTTCGCCGACGCCTGATAATTCTTCTGGTAGAAAAAGGCCTCGCCCATCCGGAAGTTCGCCAGCGAACGGCTCGGCTGAATGCTCAGCGCGCGCTGGTATTGTTGCACCGCATCATAGTATTTGCCGACCTCGGCCAATTCTTCCCCGCGCGCAATCGCCGCGCGCGCCCGAAGATTCGGCGTGCTCTTCAAAATCAAATTGTTCGGATCAATCCGGATTCCGCCCGCCTTCGGCCGCCCGAACGTCTCTTCGGTGAACTGCGTTTCCAGCCCGGTCACATAAATTGTCTTCATTTCCGGGTTTCCTTCGGTATCCACGCGCAATTGCACCGGCATGCTGAAGGTATCCAGCGGCTGCTTGATTTTTCCCACGATGCGGAATCCCTTGCGTGTCCGGTAGACCACGTCCTCCATCGAAAATTCCGGCACGCCCGTCGAATTCAACCACTGCGCGAAGTACCCTTGCAGGTTCGGCGCTTCCTGGCCCGGCTTCACGCCGGCATTCGCGGTCGCAATCGCCATATTTTCGAAATCGATCATTCGCGCCGTCTTGCCCTGATATTTCGTGTAAAACCCGTGAAGCAACGATTTGAACGCCAGGTCTCCCATCTGCCCGCGCAGCATGTGGAACAGCATCGCGCCCTTGTTCATCACCACCGAGCGATATTCGCTGGAATAGGGTGCCAGCCGCGCCGACTGCGCCACCGGGGCCGAGTTCTCATACATCAGCGACCCGACCGCAAATTCATCCAGCGCCCGCAGCCCGGCTTCCTTCCCGAAATTCTGCTCCGCGTAAAGTTCTTCCGAGTAGCGCGCCAGTCCGTCGCTGATCCACACATCGCCCATGCTCGCGGGCAACACCTGGTTGCCCCACCACTGCGTTGCTACCAGCCGACTCAGCGTCCGGTCGCTGTATTTTGGATCCCACATGCGGTGGCTCAGCATCACCACGCCGGGCCCGGAAAAATCGCGAAGCGTTCCATCCGGCAGTTGCACCACGGACATGTCCGGATCAGGCAACGACCCGAACATGTCCGAAAAAATAACCTCCTGGTGCGCCACCACGTTTGCGAATTCCTGCACTTTGGCCGAATCCGCGCGTGGCGCATACACCGCCACGCTGATTCCCTCCGCCTGCTTTGGACTCAGCTGCAACGGCCCCGCGACGAACGATCCGTTCGGCTCGCGCCGCTCGCAATGAAATGTGTACATCAGCCGCCCACCCTCGGCGGCCGAACGCGGAGTCAGCGGCTGCGCCGCCTCGGCCTTTCCCGTTCCCGCCACCGCCATCGTATCCGGCACATTCAGCTTGAATGTCCCCGTATACCGGTTCGCCGGATAATTCGTCAGCGGAAACCACCGCGACGGCAGCAACAGGTACGCCCATTCTTTCCCGATCGAAGCCACCTTCACGTTCGGCACCGGGCTGTTCTCTTCGTTGGCCAGCAACCCGCCGTAGGCAAACGTCAGCGAAACCGTTTTGCCGGTTGCCACCGGCGCGGGCAAGGTCACGGTTACATACAGCGGATTGTCCGGCTCCCTCTGGAACGACAGCGCTTTCCCGTCCGGCCCCTTCACTTCCCGCACTTCCAGGTTTTCGTGCAGTTCGACGCGAACGATCTGCGAGACGTCCAGTGCGCGGAACTCCACCTTGGCGATTGAATTGATGGTTTGCCCGGCTGTGTCCAGGTAAGCGGAGAGTTCGTAATGTTCGGCGAGAAAATTCGGGCCGCGCGATTCCTGTGCCGCCAGTGGCGAATTCAAGAACGCCAAAAGAAGAAGGGTCACACCCGCCCAGCACGCACCCCTGACATTTGCCCGCCGCGTCATCGAGTTCCTTTCCGTCCGCCTTGAAGGGGCCGGGCTTGCCTGTCCTGAGTTCGACTGTTCATTCCTATGATGCGATAGACTGGCATTCCCGGTGAAAAATTCTGGCTAATAATGATGGTATATAGGATAGCAACCCCCTAGAAAGCGTTGCCAGCCGTCCTTTGTAACAAACTCGCAATTTCGTCCGCCGCCCGTTCCACCGCTCCCGGGGGACCCAGCCGTTTCCGAACCTCTTCCAGCCCGCGCCGCTGCGCTTCCCGGGCGTTTGGCTCCTGCAGCAATTGCAGCGTCTCCTGGGCCACGCGTTCCGGCGTAAAGTCTCCTTGCACCAGTTCCGGCACCACTTTCTTCTCTGCGATCAGGTTGACCATGGCAAAATACGGGGTCCGCACCAGCGGCTTGGCCAGCGTGGCGGTCAAGGGCGACACCCGGTAAATCACCACCATTGGCACATTCAGGAGAGCCGTTTCCACCGTCGCCGTCCCGCTGGAGACGATCGCCGCGTTCGCCGCCGCCAGGGCATTGTACGTCTCTCCCTCCACCACGCGCACCACCAGCCCAGTCGGCCATCCCGCCTTCAATTGCTCCACGTCCTGCGCACGTGCCGCGGCGATCACAAACTGCGCCGGGACTCGTCCATTAATTTGCGCGCAAGCCTCCCGCAACACCGGCAGATGGTGCGCCAATTCTCCCGACCGGCTGCCCGGCAGCAGCGTCACGATCGACCGGCTCGCGTCCAGGCCCAGCTCCTCGCAAAACTGCTTCCGGTCCTTCGTCGCCTGAACCGCTCCCACCAGCGGATGTCCGATAAACTTCGTCGGCACGCCCGCGTCCGAGAAAAATTTCTCTTCAAAGGGAAAGATGCACAGGGCCTTGGCAAATCGCCGTCGCACCAGGTTTGCGCGCCACGGGCGCCAGGCCCAGAATTGCGGGCAGATGTAGTAAACGTTTCGGATTCCCCTGGGTTTCAGCTTGCGCGCCAGCCGCAAATGAAATCCGGGGAAATCCGTCAGGATGGCCAGCGCCGGCCGCCGTTTCTCGGCGGCCACCACCAGCCGGTCCATCGCGCGCAGCAGCGAAGGCAGGTGCTTCACGATCTCCGTGATTCCCACCACCGCCACTTCCGAATAGTCCGTAACAATCTCCACCCCGGCCGCCCGCATTTGCGGCCCGCCCATGCCGAATAATTGCACGTCCAGCCGCTGCTTCAGTGCAGCCGCCAGCCGCGCGGCATACATATCCCCGGAGGCCTCTCCGGCCGAGAGTAGTAATGGAATTGGGGGCATCAGCCTGACTATCTCACAAGTAAGGGGCGACTCGTAGCGGCACCGACCAGGTCAATGCCCCGTTTGCTTTTGAAAGGAGCTTTTCTGTCAATCGCTCGCGGGTGTCGGCGCCGGAAGCACCGCCGTCCCCGCGATTGCGCTGGTATCCGGCAGTTCCTGTTCCTTGTATTGCAACTGATATAACCGGTAGTAAATTCCGCGCTGCGCCAGCAACTCCTGATGCGCGCCCTCTTCGCGGAGCCGGCCTTTATGGAACACGAGGATGCGGTCGGCGTGCTGAATTGTGCTCAGGCGGTGTGCGATCACGAGAGCGGTGCGTCCGCTCAACAACCGGTCCAATGCTTCGCGGATCAAGAGTTCCGTCTTCGTGTCCACGCTCGAAGTGGCTTCATCAAGGATCAAGAACCGTGGATTGTGCGCCAGCGCCCGCGCAAAACTGATCAACTGCCGCTGCCCAACCGAAAGCGTTGACCCGCGCTCGTTCACTTCCGTCTCCACGCCCTGCGGCAGCGAACGGATAAAGTCGCCGAGGCCGATTTCGTCCAGCGCATGTTCCACATTCGCCCGCGAAATTCCCGGCGTGCCCAGCCGGATGTTCGACTCAATCGTCCCGGTAAACAAAAACGGATCCTGCAGCACGATCCCGAACTGTTTCCGCAATTCCTGCAGATCCAGCAGCCGGATGTCCACGCCATCGAGCAGAATCTGGCCGCGCTGAATGTCGTAAAAACGGAGCAGCAGAGAAATCAGCGTCGTCTTCCCGGCGCCGGTGTGCCCTACGATCGCGAACGTCTGCCCCGATTGCATGCGGAACGACACATCGCGCAGCACCCAATCTTCTTCGGCCGGCTCTTCCACGTTCCGGTAGCTGAACCACACATTCCGGAATTCAATTTCACCGCGCGGGGAAGTGATGTGCTTCGCATCCGCCCGCGATTCGATGGTGATCGGCTCGTCCAGCAGCTTGAAAATGCGCTCCGAAGCCGCCATCGCCGACTGCAAAATATTGAATTTCTCGCTCAAATCCTGAATCGGGCGGAAGAAGCGCTGCGCAAACATGGTGAATTCGATGAGCACGCCCAGCGTCAGCGAGTTGCCCAGAATCCGATTTCCGCCGGACCAGTAAATCAGCGCAATCGTCGCGAAGCTCAAAAACTCCACCGCCGGATAGAACAGTGCGTAGGCCAGAATCGCGTCGCGCCACGCCAGCATATTCTCTTCGTTGCGTTGCTTGAACTGCAACCGGGCCTTATTTTCGCGGTTGAAGAGCTGCACCACGGCCATTCCGGAAATGTATTCCTGCAAAAACGAATTGATCCGCGCGATGGCCGTGCGGATTTTCCGGTTGGCATCGCGCACATACTTGCGGAACACCAGCGTCACCACGAAGATGAACGGCAGGATAGCCATCGCGTCCAGCGCCAGCCGCCAGTCAATCTTGAACAGGAGTCCCGCCATCACCACCAGCAGGAAGAAATCGTTGATCATCGTCACGACGCCGGCCGCGAAAAGATCGTTCAACGCGTCCACATCGGTGGTAACGCGCGTCATCAGCCGGCCCACAGGGTTCCGGTCGAAGTAGCTCATCGGCAGCCGCTGCAGGCGCCCGAAAATCTCGGTGCGCATGTCGTACATGGTCTGCTGACCCACGCGCTGCATGATGCGGATTTGTATGTACTGCGCCAGGAAATCGAAAACCAGCACGCCCAGGTAAAACAGGCTGATCAGGATAATGCCGTGCTGCGCATCGGCCTTCGTCAGCAGGGCCTTGGACCACGGTACAAGGTTATTGTCGATTGCGCGTTGGAACAGGATCGGCGGCGCCAGTTCCAGCGGCGTCACGATCGCCACCAGCGCCAGCGCAAAAATCACTCGCCACTTGTACGGCGCCATGTACGCCAGCAGCCGCCGCATGAGTCGCGAGTCGTACGCCTTGCCGAGCGCCTCTTCTTCGTGGATATTGCTCATGCCCGTTCGAGCTCTTCTTCCAGCAGTTGTTTCTGGTACAGATCCGCGTAATATCCCTGCCGCGCCAGCAGTTCGTCATGCGTTCCGCGTTCGACTAGTTCGCCGTCTTTCAGCACCACGATCTGGTCCGCGTCCCGCACCGTGGAGGTCCGGTGCGCAATCAAAATCGTGGTCCGTCCGTGCATCACGCCGCGCAGGCGGGTCAAAATCTTTTCTTCCGTCTGCGTGTCCACCGCGGAAAGGGAATCGTCCAGAATCAGAATGCGCGGGTCGCGGACGATGGCCCGCGCGATCGCCGAGCGCTGCTTTTGCCCGCCGGAAAGCGTAATCCCGCGCTCGCCCACCATCGTCTCGTACCGCTTGGCAAAATCCTGGATGTCTCCGTCGAGGTTGGCGATCTCCGCCGCTCCGCGCACTTCGCTCAACTCGAACTTCTCCAGCCCGAAAGCAATGTTTTCGCCCACGGTCTCGCTGAACAGATACGTATCCTGCGGCACGTAGCCGATCGCGCGGCGCAGGGTTTCCAGCGGCCATTCCTGAATCGGCCGCCCGTCGATCAGAATCTGCCCCGCCGGCGCTTCCCACAGCCGTGCAATCAGCGCCGCCAGCGTGGTTTTCCCGCTTCCCGTTGGTCCGATGATGGCGAGGGTCGATCCCGCCGGAATCTCCAGATTGATGTTCTTCAAAACCACCCGGGCTGCGTTGCCGTTTCCGTTTGCGCTGCCCGCCGTGTTGCCCGCGATGCTGGTGGGATATTGAAAGGTCAAATTACGGAATTCAATTTCGCCCGAGATTTTCGAGTCCTTCGGCGCCTTCGCGCCCCGGTCGTCAACCTGCGGCTTGGCCTCCAGGATATAGTTCAGCCGGCCCATCGAAGCCGCGCCACGCTGGAAAATATTCGTCACCCACCCCAGCGCGATCATCGGCCAAACCAGAAAATTCAGGTAGGTAAAAAACGTGATCAGCGCCCCGATGGTCAGTTGCCCGCTCAGGATCCGGAAGCCACCTTGCCACAGCACGATGAGAAACGTGGTCCCGCTCAGAGACATCAGCGACGGCATGAACATGCTCCAGGTCCGGATCAGCTGAACGTTTTTCGCCACGTACTCGCGGTTCGGCTCGTCGAATCCGCGCATCTCCGATTCTTCCTGCGCATAGGCACGGATTACCCGTACGCCCGAGAGGTTCTCCTGTACCCTCGCCGAAAGCGTGGCCAGCGCCGCCTGAATCTTCTCGTACAGCCGGTGAATCACTTGCCCGAAATACCAGACCGAAACCGCCACCACCGGCACCGGCAACAAGACCCAGAAGGTCAGCGAAGGGGAGAGCTTCAGCATCAGTGCGATCGCCAGCACCATGGTTACGATGGTCGTCCCGCTGTACATGATTCCCGGGCCCAACACCATGCGAACGGCGTTGAGATCGTTCGTCGCGCGAGACATCAATTCGCCCGTGCGGTTTCGCACATAAAACTCCGGCTCCATCACCAGCAGCCGGTCCAGCAAGTCGTTGCGAATGTCGAATTCAATGTCCCGCGAAATCCCGATCAGGATCCACCGGGTCGTAAACGACATCACGCCCTTCAGCGCCACAAACAAAACCAGCAGCAGGGAATAAATCTCCAGCGTTCGCCGGCTGTGCGGTTCGTAAAATGGCACCAGGCGGACCAGCCAGTCTGCTCCGGCCAACGGCATAGCTTTTGCGGCCGCGGCCGATTCGAAGGGATGGGCGCTTCCGGAAAGTGTGTCGACGATGATTCCCGCTGCCAGCGGCATCAGGTTCCCGATGAATCCCATTAGCGCCAGGGTCAACAGGCCCAGTGCAATCGCTCCCTTATAACGCCCCAGATACGGCCACAGCCCGCGCAGATTTTCGCGGGTGGACACCCCGGGCTTCTTCGGCCCGCCCGCGCGCAGGACTGCCGCCGAAGCGCTCATTTCAGCATGGACCTCGGGTTTTCCAGCGAAGGCGATTCGCCGAGGAAATGTTCGTAGGAACGATCCATCGATTGGTACCGCTTGGTCGCAGGATTCCACGTGACGGCGATCGGCAGCGTTCGCTCACTGCTGCCCGCCTTCACCGGCGTGAAATAAATCGTCATTCCTTTTTCCGCGCTCTGTTCATACTGCAATTTCCATCCGGTCACCGGCTGCAGCGGCGTCTGGCCCAGAAAGCCCTTCGCATTTTTCAGGTATTCGTCGGCGCGCATCAACTCCACCCACTTGCCGTCTTCCTGCTTTTCCGCCACCACCGCCCGCGTCACCACAGTTCCGGCAATCACGCTCTTCGGCGTATTCGGCACCACGTTGGCCACCAGCACCTCCGGTGCCCCGGTCTTTGCCAGATCGCCAAACAGCAGCACCTGGGCCTCGCTTCCCAAAAGCGCTTTCGCCGCCTCTTGCATCTCTTCGGGAACCGCCAGCTCCGCGGACTTCTTCTCGCTATCCGCGGACGTCTTTGCGCCTTCCGAGCCACATCCGAACAGCACTATACTTGCCGCCATCACAAGGATTAGGGGACGATTCATTCCGGTCCTTTCTAGAGTAGACGTGCTTTCAACCGATGCGTAATCAAAGCCTTCTGGAAAAATCCGCCGTTCGCACTCACCGAAAGCTCCGCTCGGTATACCCCAATTCTAGCGGCACCCCGCCGCTGGTGCCAGGATTCCTCGCTACCTCTGTCCCAGAATTGCATCCAGCCGGGCTTCGAAGTTCTCCTCCCCCTCGCTCCACAACACGCTGCGCCCTACCGGCAGCGCCGCCTGCACCGCCTCCACCCATCCAAACAATTTTTGGATGTTCTCCCTTGTCCGTTGGTGATATTGCTTCAGGTTCTCCCCGCTCCCCATCCACGCGCGAAACCTCTTCTCCAGAGGATGGCCCGAACTCTCAAATGGATTCGACGCCGCGCCCGGCGCCAGCAATCCCGCGTGCCCCGTGAACAGATGCTCGAATCCCAGGTCCGCGATGAAATGTCCCTCAGCCGCTCCCGCCCCGTCATCAAACGCGGTGCCCTGGCAAATCAGCGTCAGCGGTTGCGGCCCGTTCTCCCATTTCAGCGTCTCGATGTCGAAATTCCACAGCTCCCATTTCGCCGTCACGATAAACGCGGTGTCCGTATTCAAGTCCTGAATCGCCAGCGCGGCAATCTCCGCCGGGCCATACTTCGCATCCCGCAAATCCCATTCCACCTCGGACGGGATCGTATAATCCACCGGCTGCACGGTCAGCATCTGGAAGCCGTTGGGCCTTTCCGAGACGGGCGCCGTCGTCAAGTACCGCGCAAATTCCGCGATCATCGTTTGTTCGGAAAAGTCGCGCGTCCACACGCGCAGATACGCCCGGTTGGCCATGGTCGATACCTAAATTATACAGGTTCTAGCTGCTTCGTGTGGGTGCGCGGCCCGCCGTGCCGGGCGGCCGCTCTAACTTTGGAGTGCGGCAGCTCTGCTGCCGCACTCGAGGTGTGAACCCTATCGCAAAACTAAAATTCGTCTACCTTCTCAAGCTTCCTGATCGCTGTTATCTGCTATCTGTTATCCCTAATCCCATCACGCAATCCTCAACTCCCCCTACCCACCCCCCGCCTTCGCCCCGCGCCCCTTCTCGAATCCCGCCGCAATCTGTTGCAGCCTTTCTTTCAACGTTTCCCCAAAATTGGCGAATACCTCCGCCGACGCCTCCCGCAGCTTCTCTTCCGCGGTCGCAGCGATCTGAGCTATCACTTCCTTCGATTGATGATTCAATGTCGTCACCGTCGCCACCATCCAGGAATTCGAAATATTCTCCAGCCGCCCGCGGAAATCTCCCACCACTTCGTCGCCCAGCTTGTGGAACCCGCTGCGCACTTCCGCCTGCTGCTCCGCGCTCATCTTTCTCCACGATTCCCACAGCGCTTCGAATTCCGCCCGCGCCTTCGCCTGCGACTCCGCAAGACGCTGCTCCGCTGTTTCGCTCAGTCCCGTCTGGAATCTCCGCAGAAACTCGTCCTGCTCCAGCGTCAGCTTGTGGGCCATCTCTGCCCGCGCGGCGTCCAGCCGTTCCCGCGACTCCTCCACCGTCTTCTGCATCAATTCCATGAACCCTTCCAGCTCCTGGCGCCCGCTGCGCTGGATTTCGTCCGTAAACGCCGCCGAGGTCGTGTCCGCCGCCTCCGTCGACAAAATCCGGATTCGCTCAAACGATTCGCGCACGGACTCTTCCATCTGCCGCTGGCTTTGTTCCACATAGCTTCGGCTGGAGTGATTCAGCTCGCTCGCAAACAGGCTCGAAACTTCGCCCGCCTTCTCCCGCAGTTGCGCTCCCGCCTGCTCCACCAGTTTTTCCGTCGTGCCTTGCAGTTGCGTCTGCCCCTTTTTCTCATACCACTCGGCGGACTTGAACATCTCCTCCATCGTGTGGTGCTTCAGGTCCACGGCTTTTCCTTCCAGTTCTTCCAGATGCTTCCCGGTGATCCCCTGCGCCGATTCGTTCAGCACCTGCTCCACCGTTCCCAGATTTTCCCGGAAGCGCGCCAGCGACTCCGCAAACGCCTCATCCGCGGAATTGCGGATGCGATCCTGCTGCATCGTCATTGCCGCATCCAGCAGCGAACGTCCCCCCGCCAGCCTGTGTACCGCTTCCTCCGTCCGCGTGATGTGCGGCTGCACCATCGATTCCACGTGCTGCTCGAATTTTTCCAGCGCCTCGCTGTTTGCCGCTTCAAAACTGGCTCGAATCCGCGCGTGAATCTCTTCGAACAAACTGTCCGACTGCCGGTGCAATTCATTCCGGTGCAGGCTCAGGACGTCGTCCAGTTGCGCCTGAAACCCGCCGATCGCCTGCTGCTGCACGCCCTCGATCCGCGCGGCAAATTGTTCCAGACGTTCCGTGGCCTGGTTTGCCCGCGCCAGCGTCTCTTCCAGTTGGCGCGTCTGCTCGCCCAGCGAACCCAGCACGGTTGCACCCTGCGCCGCGCTCTCCTGCTTTAACTCTTCCCGCAGTTGCTGCGTTTGCTCCTGCAGAGCCGCCGCGGCCAGTTGCTGCGCGGAGCTGACTTCCTGCGCCACCTGCTCGCGCATGGAGTTCTGTGCCTGCTCGAAAGTGGCGGTCACTTTCGCCTGAATCTCGTTCAGCACCGCGCCCAGCGTATCCTTCTGCGCCGCTGCGGCTTCCTCTCGCCGCCTTGCTTCCTCTTCTGCTTGCTGCCGCGCTGCTTCCAGCCGCGTCGCAGCCTCGGACTCCACCTGCTCCGCGTGTGTCCGCAGCTTCGCCGCCGCCTCTTCCGCTTGCGAACAAAGAGTCTGCAGCGTCTCCTGCGCCGTGGCCAGTTGCTTCTCGTGTTGATCCCGCTGCAGCGCGCCTTCACGGGCCAGGTGCGCCATCAATTCATGTGTCAGCTGCTCCAGTTGCGGCGCCAGCCATCGTGGCAGCTCATTCTTCAGCGATTCTGCGGCGGCCGCCTGCGCCGTCCGCGCCCGCACCTCGGTCTCTTCCTGGATCGTGCCGATGGCGTGCCCGGTTTCGCGCGCCACTTCTTCCCGGAATGCCGCGTACTTCCGCTCCCACTCTTCGGTGGACTGCCGGTGTTCGGCTTCCACCGCATGTGCAGCCGCCTCTTTCGCGGCCGAGTGAATCTGCTGCTTCGCCTCCGACAGCAGCCGCGCCACCTGCCGCGCCAGTTGCAAAGACGCATCCGTCGCGCTGGCCGGGGCAGGGAAGACCCGCAAGTTATCCGGCGTCGCCACGCCGGGCTCCGCTTCTACGATCGGCAGCGGCGCTTCCCCCGGCGCAGGCATTCCGATGCTCGGCGGCAAATCCATCGCCGAAGCTGGATTCGACAAAATTTTATTTTCATCCGGAAAAGCGAACCAGTCGTCGGGGGGAAAGGCAATCCCCCACGCATTCCCCGGCGCTTCCAGTTCCAGCGCCACCTGGAACAGTTGCCGCACCGTCCGCGGTCTCTGGATCCACGCCACCTTCCCGCGCACGCGCCGCGGCGGATGCCCCTGCTCCGGGTGCGGAACCTCCAGGTTCACCCACATATTTTTCAGCACGTAATGTTTGGATTGGTAGCGGCAGCCGTGGCAATTGATGATCAGCGTCGAAGTCCGCTCCGCAAACGGCCGCCCCAGCGCGTCCACACCCGTCACCATCAGTGGCACGGCTTGCACGATACGCGTGCTCCGCCGCTTCCTTAATTCTTCGCTTGTGTTTGCTGCGCCCTCTATCGGCATTTCGGTTGTGTCGTCCGTCAGGTCGGGGCCGCCGGGTTCGTCGTGCATGTTCGCCGTACCGCTCTCTTGGCTCGTCTCGTTACTGAATGTCTTTTATCGAAATGGCTAGGGCTTCTTCGCTTCGGCTGCGCTCTGCTCGCTGTGCGACCCGGTCACCGTATCCCAGATTTCTTTGGCGACCCAGATTGGCCCAACCAGCAGATACACCGGCCCCTGGAAAAATGCGGGCTTGTTGCCCTCGATCCGGTGTCCCAGGAATAGGAGCACCCATCCGCCCACGAAACACCCAACACCCCAGCGCCACCGCAGCAGCACCAGCAGAAGCAAGCCCGCAAAAATCAGCGGAATCCCGATTCCGTGCAATACCTTGTTCCACACTGAATGGTGTTCGTGGTCGTACTGTGCCATGTAGTGCTCGAGAGCAGCCATCTGAGCACCTCCTACCCGGGTTCCGTCCGGAACCGGCGCGATTGACGGGGACGTCCCACCGCAGGCCTGCACTCTATCCTGATTCGTTCTCCCTGCCTAGAGGACAATCATTCTGTACGTACTAGCTCTCCAGGCCCACGAGTTTAGCCCCCGTAGCGTCCACCTTCAGGTGGACAACTTTGGAGTGCGGGAGCTCTGCTCCCGCTTTTGCGGTCTCTAACACTCCTCCCAAATCCCAATTGGATCATTCGCAAAGCAGAGATGGTAGAGGACACACTGGAAGAAGAGAAACCCCGCACCCTCAAAGGCGGAGGGTGCGGCACCCAAGCAACTTTTTCCCTCTTCAATCTCTACTTCCTTACCTCATCTCTTTTCCCAACAAAAAATCCCCGGAAAAACCTCTCCGGGGATGCGCCAATCTCCTCGCCGAATCTCTTCCTACAACTCCCTCCGCCCCTCCATCGCCTTCATCATCGTCACCTCATCCGCGTACTCCAAATCCGCTCCCACCGGGATCCCCACGCCAATCCGCGTCACCCGCACTCCCAGCGGCTTCAGCAGCTTCGACACATAAATCGCCGTAGCCTCCCCCTCCGCCGTAGGATTCGTGGCCACGATAATCTCCTCCACGCCCCCGCCCTTCAGCCGCTCGATCAAACTCTTGATATTCAGCTGATCCGGCCCGCGGCCCTGCAAAGGCGAAAGCGACCCGCCCAGTACGTGATACATCCCGCTGAACGTCCGCGTTTTCTCGATGGCCATAATGTTGTGCGCCTCTTCCACCACGCAAATCGTCCGCTTGTTGCGGTTCGCCCCCGTGCAATAGAGGCACGGATCCGCATCCGTAATGTTGTGGCAAACCGAGCAGGTCCGGATCTTCTCTTTCGCGTCGCGAATCGCGTCCGCCAGTCCCAGCGCATCTTCCGCCGGTATCCGCAGCAGGTAAAAAGCCAGCCGCTGCGCAGTCTTCTGCCCAATCCCAGGCAGGTGTTTTAATTCATCGATCAGTCGTTCCACAGGAGCAGCAAAATCAGCCATGCTCCTTAGTTAACACAAGCCGCCCCTCTCCGCAAATTTTTGCGCCACCACTCTGTTTCTGGTTACCCGAGTCGCCGGGACATGCCGTCTGCCTAAAAAAGCCGTGCTAGCATTTGGGACATGAGATTTCATAGTAGGGTTTACCTAATCCTTGCGGTATTGCTCGGATTAGCTTTGTTGGTTTCGCTTAATGGAAATCCGACCGCGTCCGAGGATGAGTGCTCTCGGACTGCTCACATGCAAATTTATTCAAACGCATTTTTCTCCAAAGAAGCTGGCGATGTTGTTGGATATGAGCTGGCGCTTCAAGAGATCAATGGAGATGCGATTGACGCACGGCTTTATATTTATCAAGGTGAGCCGAAGAAAGACGGTATCAGTATGTCCGGTCAGATTTCTGGCGGAAAGTTAACGATAAAGGGTAGCTGGGTACAGCACAGCATCGAGTATCCCTCCAAAAAGGAGATTGTCGAAACGCAGCTCGTCGGAGTAGATGGGACGCTTAATTCGACTCAGTTCCGAGGAACGATAAAAGTCGAGGGACTTGCCGCACCCATAAAAGTAAAGCTGAAGCACGTTGACCATATTTGGCTATGTAAGCGCTAGGCAACTACCCAACTGTGAAGAACGCTCAAGGCGTGGAAATAGTGCTGTTTTGCAGTGACCGCGTCGAACGGCTTTCCTTGATTCTCCCAATTCCCGACCAAATCGCTAACTGGAATCGTGACCGCAGAGCAGCGGGGACGACTTGAGATTGACACTGGCAGAGGGCTGTCCTAGGCGCTGGACGCCCAATCCGAAGGCGGAAACGCAATCCGCCAGAAGCTGGGTGCGGGCTTTGCGAATTCCACGGCAACTGTTGGCGGTCCCGTCAGATCCTTATTCACGGAGACTACGCGGCACTCTTGCTGTTCCCCGCTAACCGTGTTTTGCAGGAGGAGTCTCTGCCTGGGAGCCACCACGCCCTTCAGGGCCACCAGCGCGCCGTGCGCACTGACCACCAGCGTCTTCGTGCTTTCATTGAACTGCGGGCCTTCGCTCTTGGGTCTGTGGACGACAACGGAAACGCTCAAATCAATGCGCTGGCTGCGCCGGCCTTTCAGCCTTAACGTCGTCTTACTCAAATTTTGGTCGGACATGCAATCAGGATAAGACGCGATCTCCTGTCCGCTGAAAAATGTCCCACGCCGGTTTCCAATCAGGCACAACTGGCCGAACGTTCAGGTACAGGCGAGCATCGCTACGTCCTGTTTCGCACCGGCGGCACTCAGCGGCAAATTCACCGCCATCCTCTCCTGCTTCTTGGCCACCCGTTCAACGCTTCGGCGAAATGAGTTTGACCACGTCGATGATTTGAGGATCTTGAACCAGCACCGACGTATTGAAGAAACGGTTTCCCCTGATGATGTTTCCAGAGGACCCAGTCTCTTTCAGGACGCCGATTGCGGCTTCGGTGATCACATTGTCTGTAACGACGTTGCTGTTGCCGGAGAGAAAGATGCCGGACTCGGCGCCGTTATAAACGTGATTCTCCCGAACGGGGGACTGATTGCCCTCCAACCGAATCCCATCGAACACGACCGATGCGAAGGTTTCGTTGCGCTTGATCTCAGCATTGTTTCCGTCAACGAAGATGTTGACCTGGCTGATACCGGCAGTGTTGCCAGAGACCTCGACGGCGTCGGATTGCGTGACGAGAATGTTAGTGGCAACAGCGGTGCAGGTGGCGACGGCGGTACACGGCGCCCAGACGTTGTTGGTCACGACGTTGTCGAGAATCGACCCCGCGGCGCCAAAGCCAATCTGAACACCATTCTGCGCCGCTCCGGTGGTTGGGCCGATGCCGGTGACAACATTCCGGCGAATGATGCTAACGGTGCCTATTTCGTCGGCGGTGATGCCATTCTTCTGAAAGTCGTGAACAGTGCAGTGCTCGATTTCGACTTTCGAGACGCCGCCATTGCCGCTTTGCACGAAGATGCCAGTGCCGCTCTGACAGCCATTGAGTGACGCCGTGAGCTTGAAATTACGGACAGAAACGCGTTCCAGGTCTCCAGAAGCATTTTGGAACGAAATACCGATGAGGTCGGGCGCGCACTGAGAGATCCCGCTGTTGATGCCATCGACGGTCAGTCCGGAAATGGAAACGCCGGTCGTGTCCGCGACCAGCAGCGCGGTGGCAATCGGAGCAGCGTCGAAGAGGCTGGTAGTATTCGCCTGCATCGCGGAGGGCATGAGGATTGCGCCGTTGTCAGCATCGATTGTCAAAGACTTGTGGATCGCAACTTGCTCGACGTAGATACCTTTGCAAATGTGAATCTCATCTCCCGGAGAGGCGGAGTCGACAGCGTCCTGGATACGAGTGAACCCTGCGTTCGGACACTCAACCTTGTCGTCATCGACTACCAATTGGGCGCCTCGTGTTGGCTCGGCTGCGCCCGGCCAAACCAGAACCGAGAGGAGAAGCACACCCAGCGCTGCTGTTTTTGGAAGCTCGCTTTTCATGGCGTATACCTCGCTTTATTGAACCCGGGAACAAGAAACCGCGTGAGGATGCAACGGCTGGAGGTTGCTTCCAAGGACTCGACCCCGATATTAGACCGCTCGCAAGCCCACGAATTTGGGCTGGAATGCCCGGAATATAGCAAGCCGCTCCCGCCGGGGCAATAGCCCGAGCGTTCAGTGTCCGATTCCTTAATCGCCACTCGACGCATGAAAAGCTACCCGGACAAATGGCTCTACTTTTGGGCCGACGTCTCCCAACCACTCTCCTTCCTGTCCTCTTGTCCGGGTACTATTTAGAGTCAATCCTATTTGCAATCCGTAGTTACGCCCCGCCCAGGATTTATGCTGGAAGCAGGAGTTTCCCCCTAAAGTTTTTCGTGAGGTTCAAAATGAGAAAACACCTTTGGATCTTGCCCTGCGCCTTACTCGCGATTCCCTTGCTCGCTGCTGGTCAAGACGTACAGCCCAAGCCTGTTTCCAGGAAGAGTTCGACCGCTCCCGCAAAGCCCATAAGCTCCCCAGCAAAGCCGGCGGCGCCATCAGCCAAAATTGTCTACGCTGAACTAACCATCGGTGAGTTGATTGCCGAGGATGCCAATCGCTGGTCCGACAAAATGTCTGCCCACGCCGCGGTCAGTGGGTTCATCACCCAGGTAGCAAAAGGAAGCGACGGCGACACGGATGTCCGTATTTGCGAAAATCCCAAAATAGAGGGCATGGATCGCGCGCGCTGCATCGTGGCCAAGTGCATTTCCAGGCTTCCTTGCGACTTGCCGCCAGTCGGCAGGCCCGTCACAGTGAAGGGAATCACCCGCTACGATGCCAAAGTCGGCACGCACTGGTGGGAAATTCATCCCGTCGAAGAAATAGAAAAATAACCGGAAGGTGAGGACGGGAACCTCTTTCGCTGCCCGGGCTCCCGTACCTCTGCACGCGCTTCAGACCACTCCATCATTGCGTCCTACTTCGCACCGGCAGTGTTCGGCGGCAAATTCACCGCCATCGTCTCCTGCCTCTTCGTCAACTGTTGCTCTTCGCGCGATTCCAGCAACTCCCGGCCCTTCTCTTAATCAAAAGTCCTGAGGCTGGTTCTTTTCTCCAGCAAAGCCAATCTCTGCTCGTGATTCATCGGCTCCCAAGGGACAAGTTTCTCGGCAAGCACATCCATTCTGCGAAAGAGAGTCAACTCGAGGAAAAGCCCCAGAAAATCCATGTCCCGGAAGACCAGCGATCCGGCCTCCCTCATCCTCTCCCGAAGCCGCTCAAAATGGACCGGCATCTCGGTCCAATGAAGGCTGGCCCGGTGGTGATGGCACAGGTGGTATCCCTCGTTCAGGAAATTCACCTCATCCACAACGGTCACGGTATTTGCAAAATAATCCTCGGGACGTTCCGGATCGCAGAAAGCGTGCTGCACCCATGCGGTGATTGCGTTGATGAAGTTCATGCAGAGAAGCGGAACCAGGACGTACAAAATCCCAATCCTCCAGTCGTAGATAAAGACAGCTGCGAAGTAGGCAAAATACCGCGCCATGCCCCAGAGCATGCGTTTCCGGTTCTTTTCATCGCCTTTCGCTTTAAAGTACGCGTAGGGAGCAAGCCCCAGGACCGTCCAAATGTTGTCAGAGAGATACCACAGGAAATGGAGCCGGCTCGTTCGGTCGTAACCCATGTTGGTGCGAGTGTCGTCGGGCCCGCTGTTCTCTCGATGGTGAAGGCATACATGAGCCGTCCGGCCGAGTTCCGGAGCGTTCCCATACAAATACCCCAGGAAGAATTCAAGGTAGCGGCCGAAAACCTTATCGTATTTCTCCGAAAAGTAGCCGTGGCGCCGGTGCGCCTCCACATGGCTGGCGCTGAACATTCTTACAAACCTCTGGAACCTGACGCCGTAAAGCGAAAGATAGAAAGCGAGCACCAGCAGCAATTGAAGTTTTCCTAAAATCAGTTGGATCGCAAGAATTGGCACGGCGGTAAGCGTAAGGGAAACCATCACTCGTAACGCGGGGGTATCTCGCGGATCCTGCAAAACTACTTTTCCGAGCCGCTCGATCGCCCGCTCGTACGCACGCGTGAAAAACTCATACCCGCTGCGCAACGGACGCACTTTCCCCAGCAGCATGGCCACGCCAGCGCATCCGAAAGAAAGTATGGCCACGGGCAATGCAGCAACCGCGCTTGCCGCGCCCATGAGGACTGCCAACCACCGAAATAGGAAGCTAAGCTTGGAATCGGTTCCGAAACTCATCGCCATCAAGGCGGAGCCGATCCCTGAGTTTTCCATCTCCATTTAAACACCGTGCGCCACGGTTTGGTTCTTGCGCCTGAACGCCAATCTTAGGCCGCAGGAGGGAAGGGAGTCAACCTGTCCCACTGCTTCGATATTTCGGAGAGCCTCCAGCTATTTTTGATGTATCCTCGGCGTGCCGTGAAATTTTTGGAAGGACCGGTCATTCGAGCACACAACCTATGAGCACGTCGCCAGTCCGAGAGCAGTCGGCCAAGCCGCTACGGCACAACGATAAGCAAAAAATTGTCGAGCATTATGATTTTGTCAGCCCCTACTACCAATCGCTTTGGGGAGACCACATTCATCACGGTTATTGGATTCGCGGCGACGAATCGAAAGAACAGGCGCAAACCCAGCTTATGGAGCACCTCGCGGAGTTGGCGAATATCCAGGCCGGCTGCACCGTGCTCGATATCGGTTGTGGGTTCGGGGGCAGCAGCATTTACCTGGCACGGAAGTACAAGGCTCACGCGACGGGCATCACCATCTCCCCCGTGCAGGTAGACATGGCCAGGAAGGCGGCGGTCGCCGCACAGTCCGACGCGCGGTTCCTGCTCATGGACGCCGAAGCCCTGGATTTTCCGCAGCCGTTTGAACTGCTTTGGTCCGTCGAGTCCATCTCCCACTATCACGATCGGCCGCGTTTCTTTGCCAACGCCGTTCGTTTTCTGAAACCCGGCGGCCTCTTTGCGCTGACGGACTGGTTCAAGAAACCCGGCCTTTCCCCCGCCCAGGAACGCAGGTTTATCGAACCCATCGAGCGCGGCATGTTCATTGAAATGGAAACGATGGACGACTACGAATCCCATCTCATTGCCAGCGGGCTCGAAATCGTCCACCGGCAGGATTTGACCCTTCAGTGCGCGAAAAGCTGGGACCTCGCCCTGGATGTGCTCCGGGACAAATCCTTTTGGAAACTTGCCGCGAAAATGGGAAAGGATTTCGTCGCGAATCTGCAATCATTCCGGGCCATGCGTGCGGGCTACTCCTCCGGGAATTTTGTCTATGGGCTCTTCAGTGCCCGGAAGCCGTTCGACGCCGCTGCAAAGTAGCATTGATTCCACCGGGAAGCTGCGGCCCGAACACGTCGCAACTCTGCCAACCGCCTGAGGAAGGTCCTCACCGGAATCTGATCTACTACCGGCATGCGCGGAACCCGTGAACTCACTTTGATCTGATACGAAGACGGGAATCTAAATCCTTCTGCAGACTCCCGTCCTTCTCGACGCTCGTTTGATCTCCCGATCCCCGCGTCCTACTTCGCACCGGCTTGGTTCAGCGGCAGATTCACCGCGACCATCTCCTGGTGCTTCGCCAATTGCTGCTCCTCTCGCGTCTCCAGCAACTCCCGGCCCTTCTCCTGTCCCGACGCCCAGATCTCCGCCAGGAAATAGCGTCCCTGATAGTTGTGGAACACCACATGCGACTTCGCCACAGTCTTTTCGCCGCGACTCACGACCGGCATCGTCAATGCATGTGCCTCGCCCTTCCCGTCCTTCCCCTGAATCTGCAACCAACCCCCCTGCACCAGAACGGTGTATTCCCCCGCAGGTAGCTTGTTGTTCTCCACTTGAAACGCGAACGGCGCATCAAACCTCACCACCCGATCCGCCTGCTGCGCCAGAACCCCAGCGCTGCCTCCAACCATGACTAATCCAGAGACCACCAAGCCCCTCAGGATGTTTTTCATTTCCGTTCTCCTCGCGTGAATTTGGTTCCCGTTCTTCAGGAACGCGCCCACTCTCACAGAACCGAGCTCGCCCCACAATGCACGCCGGGTAAGCCAGAGGGAAAAGAAACCTCACCATCCAAAGCGCAGAAAACGCAACGCTTAATCGATCTTCTCAACTGCGATTGATACCTACCAGATCAAACTTTTTGTGCTAGAGTTTCGTCTTTATCAGCAGGAGACTTCTTGACCACCTCGCCCCAGCTTCCCTCCGTCGTCCGTTTCGGCGCCTACGAAGCCGATCTGCTCTCCGGCGAACTCCGCAAATCCGGCATTCGCCTGAAAATCCAGGATCGCCCCTTCCAGATCCTCGCCATCCTCTTGGAACACCCTGGCCTGGTAGTCACCCGCGAGCAGCTCCAGAAGCGCCTCTGGCCCGAAGACACCTTCGTCGATTTCGAACATGGCCTCAACACCGCCATCAACAAACTCCGTGACGCACTATCCGACGAAGCCGACAACCCCCGCTTCATCGAAACTCTCCCCAAGCGCGGCTACCGGTTCATTGCCCCGGTCTCCGCCAGCGCCGCACCTCGCGCCCACCTCCACGCCGTCGCTCCCGCCAACGCGTCAACTCTTTCTCCTTCTCCCGTTACGGCAATAATACCTGCCGATCCCTCTGCCGGCCCGACCACCGCCAAGCTTCGCCTCTCAACCAATCTTGCAGCCTCCGCGATGCTCCTCTTATTCCTCGCCCTTCTCGCAGCCGTATTTTTCTTCCTGCGTGCCCGCAGTGCCGGCGAATCCGCCGAAATCCGCATCGCTCCCCTGAACGGTCTCCCCCGCGAAGGCGACGCGGCCTTCTCTCCCGACGGCAATCAGGTCGCCTTCGTCTGGGCCGGAGAAAAAGGCGGCTACGCCCACATTTACGTCTCACAAATCGGCGCAACTGATTCCCCGCGTCAGTTGACCAGCACCGGGGAAGGCACCTTCGAATTTGCCCCGGTCTGGTCACCCGACGGCCACTACATCGCCTTCTTCCGTTTCAACAACAAAGAAAAGGATCTCGCCATTTATGTCACCGCAGCGCTCGGAGGCTCGGAACGCCGACTTTATACCGTGAAGTCCAATCGCAAGGTGGACGCGCTCGATTGGTCCGTGGACGGCAAATCTCTGGCGTTCTCCGATAGCGCCTCGCCAAGCGAAGCCTCTCGCATTTTTCTTCTTTCGCTCGACACTCTCGAAGTTCTCCCCATAACATCTCCTCCAACCGGCACACTCGGGGATACCACCCCGGCCTTTTCTCCCGACGGAAAATCGCTGGCCTTCGTGCGGGATACTCTCGACGTTCGCGAGATTTACGTACGTCCTCTTTCCGGAGGATCTCCCGCGCAGATCACATTCGATCACGCGGAGATTCAAGGGATCACCTGGACGCCGCAAAGTGACAAGCTGATTTTCGCTTCTTCGCGGCAAGGGCAAACCAGCCTCTGGCGCATCTCTGCCAAGGGCGGAACTCCACAACGCCTTCCCATCGCCGGCGCCGGCTGGGCCATGCGCCCTGCCCTCAGCCGCACAGGGAACCGTCTCGCCTATACCAGCGTCACCTACTCTTCTTCACTCTGGCGGGCTTCACTGGCTCCGGATCACAAAGTCATCCGTCCTCTTGAAAAGTTCATTTCCTCCACGGGCCTCGAAGAGGGGCCGCAGTACTCTCCCGACGGCAAACACATCGTTTTTCAATCCACTCGCACGGGCTACCACGAAATCTGGCGCGCGGATGCCGATGGCTCCAATCCCATCCAGTTGACGCATTTCGCAAAAAATCTCACCGGGACTCCCCGCTGGTCGCCGGATTCCAAGTGGATCTCATTCGACTCGCGTCCCGCGGGTCACTCTGAGGTTTTCATCATCAACGCCGAAGGCGGTCAGCCTCGCCAGATCACGCAGGGAGAATCGGAAAACGGCGTCGCCAGTTGGTCGACGGATGGCAAGTGGCTCTATCTCGCTTCCAATCGCGGCGGCACATGGGAAGTGTGGAAGATCACTCCGCAAGGAACTTCGGCCAGCCAAATCACCCACCACGGTGGTTTTGCCGCGCTTCCTTCTCCCGATGGCAAATTTCTTTATTTTGCGAAGGGCCGGGATGTGCCGGGACTCTGGCGTGTGCCCGTTGATGGCGGCGAAGAAGTGAAAATGTTTGACGGGCCGCCTGTCGGCGGCTGGGGATATTTTGCCGTGGCTTCGGACGGAATCTATTACGCCGACCTCCCCGCTCCCGGCAAAGCAGGACTTTACTTTTATTCCTTCGCAACCCAAATCAGCTCTTTAGCAATGCCTGTGGAACACGAAGAGCCGGACAACGGCGCACCCGCCCTCGGCATCTCCGCAGACGGCCACACTCTGACGATCTGTCTCCTCGACCAGCCCCTCGTCTACATCATGCTAGTCGACAATTTCCGCCCGTAGCATCGCCCCGGTAGTTCAGCGAAGCTTTACGTTAGCACGGTCAAATCTTGCGGAAAATATTGGAAAACTAGGCCTCAGCCACCCCTTTTAAACGAACTGGGGCCTATTCACGTCAATGAACCAGCGGGAACGAATCATTCGAGATCCCTTCATTTGCGGGGAGGGAACCCGTCTTCGCCGGCACCCGCGTGCCATTACGGACAGTGCTCGCTAGCCTGGCCGAGGGTGATTCTGCCCAGGACATTCTGAGTGATTTCCCAAGCCTCAAACCGGAAGATATTCAGGCGGCAATCGCCGTCGCAAAGACTTAGGATTTATGTTTTGAACGAGTCGCCTTGGGAAGGCCGACTGCTACCGAAGAGAAGATTTTCTAACCTCAGTCAATAAAATCTTAAAACAATCCTGGAATCTTCATTCCCGCCATGCCGGGGATTCCGCCTGCCAGGCTCTTCATCTGGTTCGCCAATTCATCATCCACGCGCCGCGACGCTTCATTCACCGCCGCACGCACCAGGTCCTGCAGCATTTCCTGATCCTTGCCCGCAAACACTTCCGGCTCGATCCTTACTTCCAGCACTTGTTTCTGGCCGTTCATCTTGACGGTCACCATGCCGCCGCCGGCCGACGCCTCCACCGCAACGGAATTCACCTGCCGCTGCAAGTCTTCCTGCACCTGCCGAAGGCGCGAAAGCATTTGTTGTAGGGCGTTCACTTCCATGTTCATGTCAGCCTCACTTTGCCGTGTGGCTTACTCTTCGCCTTGCCGCCGCACTTCGGAAATTCTCCCGCCGAACCGCTGCAACATCGATTTCACCATCGGGTCGTTTTCGAACTGCGCACGAATTTCCTGCTTGCTGCTTGCGGCTCGCGATGCATTCGCATCCTTCACCGCACCAGTTTCAAGCTTAGCACAGACGCGCACCGCTCGCCCTAGTACCTTGCCCGAAACGCTACGTATTTTCTCCAGCGTGTCCCGCCCTTCGATCAATCCCGCGAACGTGCTCTTCTCCGCTGGAAAATAAATTCGCAATTCCGCGCCTTCCAGTTCCCATCGCGAAGAATGCTCCAGCAACTCCCCGATAAATTTTTGTTGCGCCTGTATCGCCGCCTTGATCTCCGCCACCTGTGCCGCATCCAATGCCGCTGTAGCAACCTCCACAACTTTTTCCTTCGCAGCGGGTGCTGCCGCAACCTGTGGCACAACCATTCTTGGCTGTGCGCTTCTCCGGTCCAGCGCCTCGCCCTCAGCAATATCACTAGCGTGAGCTGAAACCGCGAAGTTTTCTTTTATTTCCAACGCAGGCGCCACCGCCGCTCCCGCTCCACTCGCTCCGAACGAACTTGCGTTCTGAGCGGGTTTCTCTTCGCTTTTATAGCGGCCGCCTTCCGGGGCGGGCGCCTTTTGTCCAATCGCGCTTGCCACGCTCGAAAAACCCGACGCCCCACCAGCCGTAGCAGGTCGGGAAGGGAACGATGGCGCAACAGAACCCGTACCCGCCGTTCTCGGCGCAGATCCTCCGCCCGGCCCGTTGCCACCCGCGCCCTTCGCCTCCGCCAACAATTCCTCGAGCGGAGCCAGCCGCGCCGCGTTCACCAGCCGCAACAATCCCATCTCCAGATGCACGCGCGGATCCATCGCCCGCCGCAGCGCATCATCCGTCTGCAGCAAAATCTGAAAATATCTCGTCAGGTCCTCTTCGCTGAAAAGCGCGGCCGCTTTCGCCAGTCCCGGCCGCTGGTCCGGCGTAGCCGCCAGCAAATCCGAATCCGCCCCGCAAACCCGCGCGATCAAAAGATTCCGCATGTGCCGGATTGCTTCGCGGCAGAAATGCTGCAGGTTGCGCCCTTCTTTCTGAAACCGGTGCACCAGTCCCAGCGCCCGCTCCGCTGACTGCTCCGCAATCGCCTGCACCAGTTCGTTCAACGCGTCTTCCGGCACCACGCCCAGCAGGTCCCGCACCGCCTGGTCCTTTATTTCGTCGCCGCAATACGCTCGCGCCTGCTCCAGCAGCGAAAGCGCGTCGCGCATGCTGCCTTCCGCCATCCGCGCAATCACCGCCAGCGCGCCGTCTTCAATTTTCAAATTTTCTTTCGACGCGATGTATTTCAGCCGGTCGGTAATCTCATTGAACGTCAGCGCTCGGAAATGAAAATGCTGCGACCTCGACCGGATCGTGTCTTCCAAATCCTCCGGCTGCGTCGTCGCCATCACAAAGATCACCCGGTCCGGCGGCTCTTCCAAGGTTTTCAGCAGCGCGTTTGACGCCTCGCCCGTCAGCATGTGCGCTTCGTCCAGAATCACCACTTTGCTCCGCGAGGCCGCAGGCGCGTACCGCACCATCTCCCGCAATTCACGAATCTGGTCAATGCCGCGGTTCGACGCCGCGTCAATCTCAATCACGTCCAGCGAACTTCCCGCCGCAATCTCCCTGCACGAATCGCAAACGCCGCAAGGCTCCGCCGCCGGCCCATTCACGCAATTCAGCGCCTTAGCCAGAATGCGCGCCGCCGTTGTCTTCCCCACGCCGCGCGCCCCCGAAAAAATATAAGCATGCGCCACGCGATCCTTCTTGATCGCGTTCGCCAGCGTCTCGGTCACATGCTCCTGCCCCACAAGGTCCGCAAACGTCTGCGGCCGCCACTTCCGCGCAATCACTTGGTAAGTCATACGAGTCGAGGTGCCTTCTTCTCTGCCGTTTCAGCAAATCGTGGCTTCATTTTCAGCGCCCGCCCCGCAAAAGTCAAAACCCAAAATCCCACGTAGCGTCCACCTTCAGGTGGACACAGTCACCCAGGTGCGAAGCAAAACTATTCTCGCAACCAAAAATATTCCAAATCAATTTTCGTGGGATCTACCGCCGAAATTCACTCAACCAACTGCTTTCTGCTCGCTGCTAACTGTTATCTGATCGCCTCTTACCGATTACCGATCGCTGGTTACCTTCTTCAATCCAAATCGAGGAACTTCGGGGTCTCCGCGGCACACTCGGCTTACCCGGTACCGTTGCTCCCTTCCGGGCCTGGCGGGGTTCGCGGGACCTCGTTGCACGAAGCCCGAAGTTCCACGATTCGACATTCACTCAAATCGCGAATGCCTTTCCAGTCTAACACACACATCTCCGCGTCAAAACGCGGGCGTCACCCGGGCTGATCGGCCGCCGGGAACTCCGGAATCGAATAGATTCGAAATGCGTACCAGAACCGGAGCACCAATCGTAGCCGCGCCGACTGCGGCTATCATGCATGGAAATCCAGAGGGATGGCGGGCGACCTCGAAGCAGAGCGCCGCGGTAAGTTAACCGTCGAAGCGGCGTCTCCGGCGGGCATGCCAATGCATCTACAGGGAAACATTCAACCCAGGGCATGACACTTTTTCTCTGGGGGTGTCCCATACAGGGCATCTTTGCGCCTGCGATTTACGCATGATGAAGTCTGCTGGGATTTCAAATCCGGGATCCCAGAAATCGCGGTCCGGAGGTTTCAATCTATGCACCAAGCACGCAAATATGTAAATTCGCTTTTCCTGGTGGTTGCTCTTGCGGCAGGCGGGTTCGTCCTAGCCGCTGCAACTCCCCAGGAAGCCAGCGTCCAGCTAAAAGTCTACGACTCGGGACATCATGACTATCACAATTGGGATAGTAAGGAAGACCAGGCCTACCGGGGCTATCTCAACGACTCGCACCAGGATTATCGTGCGTACGACAAGCAGAACCACAAAAATCAGCAGAATTACTGGAACTGGCGCCACAAACACCCAGATCACGATTAACCAACGCGATTTGCTGAATAGGAAAACCGATCGTCACACCGCTTTTCCGGAGGCGGGATGAGGGGTGTGACTTGATCGATGTTCTAGGCGAGGGAGCCGTTCGAAATCCCTCTTGTTAACTCCTCCGTCAAACCTCGCTCTTTTCTGTTGTGCCTTTATCTTCTCTACCGTACCTTTCCTACAGGTTGGAGTTCCTCCCCAACCGCCTGGCTTCAGCTCGCAGCTGAAGCCAGGTCCGCGCGCCAGCGCCAGCCCACCTCGCCGGGGGCTCTCCCCACGTCACGGGGAAAGACACCTGCACGCACGTGCAGCAGGAGGATTCTCATGAAATCCGTCGTCTCCGTAGTTTTAGTATTTGCTCTCGCCGTTTCTGCCGTTCTCTCTACTTACGCGGAACCTCGCCAAGTCATCCAGGGCACCGAAATTCATCTCACACTGCTCACTCCCGTCGGCAGTTCCACCAGCCGCGAAGGCGATCCCTTCATCGCGGTTCTCTCTCAACCCGTTTCCTTTGACAGCCGCATCATTCTTCCAGCCGGCACCCGCATTCACGGCGTCGTCGGCACCATCCAGAAAGCCAAGAACTTCTCGCTCTTCCGCGGCCAGGCGTACATGAATCTCGCCTTCAAGAGCATTGAAATTGACAGCCGCCTAATCCCCGTGCAGATGAGCATAGTTGCCATTGGTCGCCCGCGCGTTGATTCCTACAGCGCTCCGCGCCACGACGTCAAAATCGCCGAAGGCGAAGTCGTCCAGCAGAAGCATGACTATAAAGGTGATGCCCTCGGCTTGGCGGTCGGGGGTGGAGGAGGCAGCTTGATTGGCGCCATTTGTGGAAACGCGCTACGAGGCATGGGCATTGGCTTCGCGGCCGGCGCCGTCTACGTCGTCGCTCGCAAGGGCAAGGAAGTCAGCATGCCCGAGAAGACCGGCCTCCTCACCCGCCTCGACAGCACGCTAGTCGTCTCTGTAATTGCGGCGGACAATTCCAACGACCCAACCAATGTTGCAACGGCCGCCCGCTAACCCAGCAGGTCGAGGCGCTAAATCTTTCTGGTTTCCGACTGATTACCGATAACTGATTACTGATTGTCTCTTCGAGGGAGGAAAGGGCGTCGCGAGTCGCTCAGGGTGAACTCGCGGCGCCCGTGGGGTTTCTGGCGGGCTGGTATGAGGTACTTTCTTGGGGGGGTCGATCTAACACTCTTTAGAGCAATCGATTCTTACCCATCGCTCCTCAGAGCTGGGTACTAACTGTCCCTCCTTATGTGCATGACGCATGCCAATCCAGTTCTCCCAAATCCCCTTGCAAACACTGGCCTTACCCTCCGCCCCAAATTTCCATTCCTGCATCAACTCCAACCCCGAGCCCCACTCCGAAACACGCTCCGGACCACTGTCTCGCTCTGGGGTGCGGCATGCCCTGACCTTGTCGAAGGGGAGATCTGTTCCCGCTTGGCCTTTTCAACCAAGATTATCCGCTGATGTTTTACCCCTCAGATCAGTTCGCTAGGGCCCATCCTCAACCCCCTCGAACCGCCTCTTTCCACCTATCCACTTTTCTTATCCATTCCATTTATATTTCCTCTTGTGGAAATTCCTTTTTCCATTTGACGCTGCATTTCCCCTCGCGCTACCTTTACCTTGTCAGTGATGTCCACTCCCAATTTGCCAATCTGGCGTTTAGCGCTCCCAATCAAGGAGATTCATGTCCACTGAATTGCGCAATTTTCTTTCACTCACCTACGATGAGCTCGAAGAACTCAATCTCAAAGCCAAAGAGCAGCGCCAGAACCGCACCCCCGTCCACAAAATTCAGGAAGAGCGGCTGAAATACCTCACCAACGAAAAGCGCATCAAGGCCGTCACCGTCCTGTTCAGCGACCTCGAAGGCCGCCTCCATATGCTGGATTACGATAAAAAATTCCTGCTGAAATCCTGGGACAACCTCACCTTCGACGGTTCTTCCATTCGTGGCTTCACAGCCCAGCGCGAAAGCGACCTGCGCCTCGGCATCGATTGGGGCTCTTTCTACTGGGCGCCTGCCGATTATTTCGGCAGCGGCAAAGTTCTCGTTTTCGGGGAAGTGATTGACAAGGATGGCTCGCCCTACTCCGCCGATATTCGCGGCGTCCTCAAGGGCTACGCCGAATCGCTCAGCAAAAAAGAAGGCTACACGCTCAACGCCGCCAACGAAATCGAAGGCTTCCTCTTCAACGGCCCCGACGCCGAGCGCCACTATCACGAAAGCGGCAAATTCGAGTACGTCAACACCGGCGGCTACTATCACTCGCTCCCGGGCGATCCGCTCCGCACCTTCATTGACACCACCGCCGAAGTGCAGCGCGCGATGGGCTTCCAGAATGAAAAAGACCACCCGGAAGTGGCGCCCTCGCAGTTCGAAATCAACTACAGCTATTCCGAAGTCGTCAACGCCGCCGACCAGATTCAGCTCTACAAATTAATCTGCCGCCAGGTCGCCAACAAAATGGGCCTCACCGCTTCGTTCCTCCCGAAGCCCGTCGTCGGCGTCAACGGCAGCGGCATGCACACCAACGTCTCCATCAGCGGGAATGGCAAAAATCTTTTCTGGGATCCCAAGGGAGAGGAAAAACTCAGTAAGGCCGGCTGGTCCTTTATTGACCGCATTCTCACTCACGGGAACGACATCTGCCTGCTGCTGAACGCCAGCGTCAACGCCTATCGCCGCCTCGACCCGCACTTCGAAGCGCCCAACCAGATCAAGGCCTCGCCCGTCGATCGCGGCTCCATGATCCGCATCCCCATTGGCAACGAAAAATCCATGCGCGTCGAGGTCCGCTCAGTTTCGCCGGACTCCAATCCCTACCTCGTCATGTACTCGATTTTCAAAACTGGCATCGATGGGGAAACCTCAAAGATCAAGAATCTTCGCCAGGCCGAGCGGTATCTCCCCGACAACATCTACACCGCCATCGATCATTTCCAGAAGGCCGACTGGACCACGAAGCTTCTCGGCGCCGACGTCAAAGCGCGTTACGCCGATCTGAAGCACGCCTCCGCCGACCGCTGCCCTCGCGCCCTCGGCACCTTCGTCAAAGCGCCGGAAGTTCAATACCACCACGAGGTCTACAACCAGTTCCTCTGGAACCTCTTCTAGAATTTCGAGCTTGCGCAGGCCCGCCGACTGCTTGCCCTGACGAAGGAAGTGTGGCGGGCCGTTCATCGATGATCGATGGCCGATCCCCAGATCGGCCATTTTGTTTTTCTCAGTGAACTCTGTGGAAGCTCCGTGCGCTCTGTGTCGAATCTTCTTCCCCTAACTCAAATTCGGATCAAACGCCACCGACAGCTCAATACTCTCCTCTTTCTCCGCCGCCACAAACACCCACTGCTTCACGGCCTTCACCGAGCAGTCTGAGAGGATCGGGTTGCCTCCGATCACCTGCACGTCTTTGACGGTTCCATCCGCTTTCACCAGCACCCGCAGCTTCACCGTCCCGCCGATTCCTTTGCTCTTCAAAATGGAGGGATATGGCACCGCCACCATCTTCACCGCTTTGCGGGTGAAACTCACCTCTTGCGCTGCGCACAATCCCGCGGTTGCCGCCAACAAGATTGCTCCCGCAAGCATCCCCCGGATCGCCCTGGAATTGTTCTTCATGTGCTGCCGACCTTCCTGCTTTGCCGGACAGGCCGCCCCGTCCCCCGGCATACCTCAAGATGTTAGGAAAATCGTGCATGCCCCCCACCACAGTCCCCTCTAATTTTCTGATTTGCCCCAGAACCTAACTACTCCAAATCTCTGAATCAACGCCTCTTATTCCGACAAAAATGCTCCTCTGCGCTCTCGCAAACGTTCCCTCGTTCGCTCTCCACTTTCTCGCCCAACCTGTCTCACCCCTGAGATTCCTCCGCAGCCGCTGCGACTAGCCCAGCCAACATACAAGCGGCCGCCTTCTGAGGCGGGCGCCTTTTCCTAGTCCGCATGGTCCTCCCAGGCGAGCGCTTTGCTTGCTCCAAAACAAAACAGGGGCGGCCCAAAAGCCGCCCCTCTTCCTACTCGTTTTGATTTGGCTTAGAACGTAAACTGCGCCTTCAACTGTATCAACCGCGGCGAAGCATCCGCTCCCAGCACCGAACCGAATGGTGACGTTGGCCCGGATACCGTCCGGATGATTTGTCCGAAGCCGCCCGTGTTAGCTACGTTGGCGATGGGAAGGTCGTAGTTCGCATGATTGAACACATTGTAAAACTGCGCTCCAATCCCAAACTTCGCCTTCTCCCACTTCGGCACCTGAATGTACTTCATGATTGAAAAGTCGGCGTTGAAGTAGTCCGGCCCGCGCAGTGTGTTTCTTCCGAGCGTGCTGAACCCATTCGGCGACGTTGCAAATAGCCCCGAACCGATGCAAGTGGGCCCGGCTGAGGTGATGCCCGTGCACTTTTGATTTGTGTTCGGTCCCAGCGCTGTTGCAAACACCGTGCCGCCGTATCCAAATCCGTTCAGTGCGGAACTTGTGCCCAGATCCACCGGCGTGAACGGCAAGCCCGAACGCACGAACGCCGTTCCGGAAACCTGCCAGCCCTTCATCAAGCTGTCCGGCCCGCGGCCGAAGGTCAGCTTCTTCAATGGCAACTCCCAAACGTAGTTCGCGTTCAGTTGGTGCCGTATGTCGTAGTCGGCGTCCCCGTAATTGGCTCGCAAGTTAAACGGAGTTTGCGGGAACTGGATCGAGTTGTTTGTCGCTCCAAATTGGGCGGACGCGAACGTCGCGAAGCCGCCGTTGGAAATTTCGTCCAGGGCATGGCTATAGGTGTAGTTAATGCTGAGCTGGCCTGACGAGTAACGGTGTACAACCGATACGGTCAGCCCGTTATAGTTGGAAATGGCGTTGTTGTACAAACCGTTCACCTGGCCGAATTGGGGGTCAGGTGCGGACGTCGGAAGCCCGGCGAAACCGCCGGGAAAAGCACTCAGTGGCGCGAACGCATTCACGCTATTGAACTGCGTCGACTCATGCAGTCCGTGATTTCCCACATAACCCACGGTCAACGCGGTGTTCGCCCCAATCTGCTTCTCGATTTCCAGGCTCCACTTCTCATAGTACGGAAGGGGGTTGTAATTAGGTGTGTAGTTAAAGGAAGGGGCGGAAAACTGCGTGCCGCTGGCCTGCAACTGCGCCAGCGTGATTCCTTGCGGGAATCCGTTTACGAACGCAGCGTTCGAATTCGCCGCAATCGTGAAGAGGCTTCCCGGCCCCATGGCTTCGTTTGGCGTAATGAATCCGCCATTCACAAAGTAAGTGCTCACGTTCGGAGCATTTCCTGCCAGGTTATCCACCAGTTGCCCGGGGAACCCATCGTAGAAGATGCCAAACCCTCCGCGCACTACCAGGCTCTTTCCGAACCTACCGGGCTGCCACGCAAACCCGAACCTCGGCGCCCATTCTACTTTCGTGTAGTCCCGGAATGCCGTCGACAGCCCGGAGTTGATGATTTGGTTGTAAGGGACATTGGCCGCGTTCGCTCCTCCCAGGGTCGGGTCATTCACCAGCGTCGTGAACGGTTCCACCAGGTTCGAGAAGCAATTGCTCTTGCACGAAGGATTTGAGTCATGGTCGATGCGCAAGGCAAAGGTCAACGTCAGGTTTGGCCGGATTTTGTAGTCATCCTCGATGTATCCGCCCAGTTGCCAGAACGTGAACCTCTGCTCGCTGCTCTGCGCGAATTGCTGCTGCAACGTGGCTCCCGTGTCGCCCGGCACCGTTCCGATTCCTCCGGAGATGAAATCCGCCGTTGTTCCCTCGGTGATCAGTCCGTTGGCGAACTGCCCGAAGCTCGAGTCCGTAACGTCATTTCTACGGAACTTCAGCCCCACCTTGATCGTGTGCCGGCTGAGGCTCTTCGAAAAATCGTCCGAAAACTGGGCTTGGGTCACATTGCGCCCTTGTGGGAAGGCAAAGTCCTGTCCTCCGAGGGTTGTAAACAGGCCGTTGCCAAACTGCAGCGTCGTCGGAAACGCCTGAAACGCCGCTTGCGGATTCGGCTGCGAGAACGGCGCCGAATACCATTGGCCGGAAACGACCAACTGGTTCACCGCGGTCCCGCTGAAGAAGTGCGTCTCGTTGATCTGGCCCTGGTATTCCGGCTGGTTGCTCACCGCGTTAAACACCGGGTTGATGGGGTCCGTGAACGTGGACTGCACGCCTTTATCCTGCTGGTAACGTCCGTAGATCGTGTCTTTCGCTCCGATGTTGTAATCGATGCGGAACGAGTACAGTTGCTCGTGGGTCTTCGCGTTCACGTTGGAAAAGAAGAATCGTGCGCAGGGTGAAGTCGACCCATTTCCAAAGGCTGGATCAAAGTTAGGGAAAAGAAGCGGGCCACCCGCCGTTGTCTGGCATCCCGTGGGGTCGGTCGGTCCTCCTCCGGGCTGTGCTCGGTTGATCCCCGGAGCATTGTTGTATAGATTGAAAATATTCTGATAAAACGCGACGGAATTCGTCAGCCCTTGCTGCTGCAAGTTCCCAATCACGTCGTTCTCAAACTGCTGCGTCGGAACAACCGTCTTGGTTGAGGTTGGGATCACCAGGTACAGCCCTTCCGTGTTGAAGTACCCGAAGAGCTTGTTCTTGATGATCGGGCCGCCGAAATCGCCCCCATATTGGTTTGCATTTACGAACGAGCGGGGCGTTTCGCTGGAATTGTTGAACGTGGAGTTCGCGTTCAGCGCGCTTCCGTTCCAGTAATACTTCAGGTCGCCGTGAAAATCGTTCGTTCCGCTGCGAGTTGTAATGTTGACGTTGGAACCCGCCAGGCCGCCAAACTGGCCGCCATACCCGTTGGTCACCACGCTCACTTCCTGCACTTCGTTCTGTCCCAACGTCAAGTTTGTCGCGCCGGAATTGTTCAGGTTCAGGTAGGGATCGTTGGAGTCCATGCCGTTCACGACGAAAAGGTTGCTGGTCGCCGATACGCCGTTCGCGGAAAAGTTTCCAAAACCTCCCGCCGTGTTTTCCGTCGTGCCCGCAGTCAGCAACGCCGAATAGGTGATGTCGTTCCCCGGATTCGGCACGTTCTGCACCGTTTTTTCCGTGATCGTTGTGGACACGCTCGCGTCGGAAGCCTGCAGCAACGGCGCCTGCTCGGTCACCGTCACCACTTGCGAAGTCGATCCGATGGTAAGCTGCAGGTCGACGGTTCTCGTCGCCCCCAGCGCCACCTCCACCGTCCGGATCTGGCTCTCGAAATCCTTCGCTTCCACCTTCAACTCATAATTGCCCGGAGACAGCAGCGAGAAGCGATACGATCCCGTGCTGGTTGATTGCGTCTCTCGCGTTTCGCTCTGCGAAAGGCTCCTCAAGTGAATCTTGGCCCCCGGAACGATTGCTCCCGCCGGATCAACTACGGTTCCTACGATTTCTCCCGTCGTTGCGTTTTGCGCCATTGCCGGCCGGGAAGTTCCCGCCAGCAGGGCGCTGAGGCATGCGACGGCTATAAACACACCAATCCATCCCTTGAAAAAATTCAAGCTACACCTCTTCTAGGTTTTATTTACTGAGAACTGAATGGCGGAAAAAAACCTGACCCCACCACGAGGCGAGCCAACTTTCCAATCAATTGCAAGACGCCTGCCAAACTCTCCGTGCCCGGCAAGTTCTTATTTTTCAGTATGCACTAAAATAGTGCAGTTCGTTTTTCCTCCGGATCGTACGGTTAATCATAAATTCTCCGCCGCTCCGTTCCATTTTCGAGATCCACTTTTGAAGTCAGTGGAAAAAATCTTACACCCCACGCGTACGTTCGATGGGAACATGCACCAAAACGTTGCACGCCCGTTAAAAATATTTCCCCGTGTAAAAAATAATCTCGTTTTTTTTATTGTACTATAATGATGTCATCAAACACTGCGAAACAGGCCGCTTGCACGCACGCGCCTCGCGTTCAGTTTTCAAAAGAATCGCCCGCCTGCAGCAACTGAATTTATTTACATAAATGTGACATTAAGCCAGGAATATATTCGAGTCGCGCAAGCACCGAACTCGTTCGTCAGGGAATTGGTGGCAACCCACGGGGATTTGACGCCGCTCGCCGGGAGTCGCTGGGGCGCTCCCGTAATATTTGCGTCTTCACTCTGAAAACCGACATCTAAATTCCAGCAATAGCATCCGGATAAGTGGGCTTCGAAGCTGGATCGAGGCGAATCGTGCAAGACTCATCAAACGCAAGCATTCCCCTTCGTCAAATCGGACGCGCCGACGCCAAAGTTTCCATTCTTGGCTATGGCGGCCATCATCTGGGCGACGCACCCGATGAAAAGACCGCGGTTCGCCTGATTCAGGAGGCCGTGGACAGCGGGATCACCTTCTACGACAACTGCTGGGAATACCGCAGAGGCAAGACTGAGCTCTGGATGGGCGCCGGCCTGAAGGGACGCCGCGACAAAGTATTCCTCATGACAAAAACGTGTCCCCACGGGCGAGATGCAAACCTTGCGTTGCAGATGCTCGATGAGTCGCTTCGCCGGCTGCAAACCGACCATCTCGACTTGTGGCAAGTCCACGGCATGGCTTTCGACAATGATCCCGAGCTCTTCATTCGTCCGAATGGAGCCGCGGAGGCGTTGACCAAGGCAAAGAAAGACGGCAAAGCGCGATTTGTGGGATTCACGGGACACCAGAACCCGATGGTGCATTTGGGAATGTTGAAGACGGGATTTCCCTTCGATTCCGTTCAGATGCCATTGAATCCGTTCGATCACGGCTTTATCAGAAGTTTTGAGCGGCAGGTCTTGCCGGAGCTGAACCGGCGCGGCATTGCGGCACTGGGCATGAAGCCGTTGAGCGGCCACGGAGAGCCGATCAAGTCCGGGGCGCTGACGGCCGAAGAGGCTTTGCGATACGCGATGAGTCTTCCGGTGGCGACGACGATTACGGGCATAGACAGTTTGGACGTTTTGCATCAGAACCTGCGCATCGCCCGGAATTTCAAACCGATGACCGCCGCGGAAATGGACGAGCTGCGAAACCGCTGCAAGCCGTACGCGGCCGACGGGCGATACGAGATCTACAAGATGTCGCTGCGATTCGACAATCCAGAGTCGCGCCTCGCGCACGGTTTCCCGCTCGATACACGGCAATCGGAGGTCCGAGACATGCTGGGCTCGTCTGAGAATACGGGCCATCCCTTTCCAGAGAGAAGGTTTTAAGGAGGAGCCGTGGATTCGAACGAGCCGGAACTCAGCCGTCGAAAATTTTTGCAGGGAGCCGCAATTATGGGCGCGTCCCCGCTTATCCCGAGCCGAGCGCTTTCCGCGAGTGACGCAGTTCCACCGCAAGGCCCCGAAGGCGTCGTACCGAAGAAATCATTGGGGCGGACTGGCGTTCAAGTTTCGGCGCTCGGACTTGGCGGCTACCATCTCGGATCCGTGAGTTCGGATCAGTCTGCGATCGAGATCGTGGCTAAGGCGCTGGATCATGGCATCGATTTTTTCGACAACGCCTGGGAATATCACGACGGCCTCAGCGAAGAGAGGCTTGGAAGAGCGCTGAAAGGGAAGCGGCAGAACGCTTTCCTGATGACGAAGGTTTGCACCCACGGGCGGGACAAAAAGGTGGCGATGCGCATGTTGGAGGAATCCCTGCGGCGCCTGCAAACCGACCATCTGGATCTTTGGCAAATCCACGAAGTCATCTATGAAAACGATCCTGAGATGATCTTCGCTCCGGGCGGAGCCGCCGAAGCTTTACTCGATGCCAAGAAGCAGGGCAAGGTGCGGTTCGTTGGATTCACCGGGCACAAGGATCCGGAAATTCACTTGAGGATGCTGGATCACGATTTTCCGTTCGACACCGTGCAAATGCCCCTGAACTGTTTCGACGCCACTTTCCGCAGCTTTGAGGCGCGAGTTTTGCCGGAGGCCACGCGCCGCGGTATTGCCGTGCTCGGAATGAAAAGCCTGGGCGGCAGCGGGGAAATGGTGCGGCACGGAGGCATAACCGCGCAGCAGGGATTGCGCTACGCCATGAGTTTGCCGGTTGCGACAACGATCAGCGGCATCGATTCGATGGAAGTTCTCGATCAGAACCTTGCTGTGGCCACGAATTTCCAGCCGTTCACGGCCGCCGAATTGAAAGAGTTGCGCGACCAATGCCGCCAATTTGCCGCCGACGGACGCTATGAGCTCTTCAAAATGACCACCAAATATGACGGCAAAGTCGGGCGCGAGCAGCATCATTTCCCCACCGCTGAGGAATTACCTCTCTAAGGCGCTTGATTTTTGAATTGGCGGAATCGTACCGTTACAAATCTCCCGCCGCGTGCAATTCCTTCTGCATTCCGGCCCAGCTTTGCCGCGTGGACTCTTCCGGTGTTCCGCCGTGCCAGTGCGTTTCCAGGCTGGCGGCCAGGCGATAGCCGTCTTCGCGCAGGGCGCGAAATTGCCCCACCCAATCTATGATGCCGCTGCCCATGGCCGCCCATTCGTAGCCGCCATCGGGCTTGCGGGTCACGTCCTTGCAGTGGCAGTGGCCGATGCGTCCCTTCGGCAACAGTCGATAGCCGTCGGGGTAAGGCGTTTCGCCGGCGGCGGCCGCGTTTCCCGGATCCCAATTGAGCAGCAAATTTGCATCGGGAATCGCCCCAAGCACTTGGGCCGCTTCCGCCGCGGTGGCCGTGTTGCAGGTCATTTCGTTCTCGATCGCGAGCTTGATTCCGGCTTTCCCCGCCACAGCCGCGGCATCGCGCAATTTTTCGTTGATCGCTTTCCGGTACGGAGCTGGATCGTCCAGGCGCCAGAAATCGAAGCAGCGCACGCGGTCGGTCTGAAACTCGCGGGCCAGCTCGATGCTGCGGCGGAGCACATCATCCTGCTGGGCGAAGCCGAAGTCGGCGTGAAATTTGTCGCTCTTAGGGCTGAATTTCGATGCCGGAGCGCCGGGCCAATCCACTTTGAAGAGCGGGCTGGCGATATCGGTGACGCGCAATTCGTACTTGGCGAGGACGCGTTTGGCTTCGGCAAGTTCGGTGGCGTCCAGGTCGAGAAGGTTTTTGTTCCACATCCCGCGCAGCTCGATCCAGGACATACCGAATTCCCGCGCTACGACTTCGCACGCGCGCCCGAAATCCTGGCTGATTTCGTCGTTGATCACCGCCAGGCGGAAGGGCGAAGCCATCGGGAAGCCCGAACCATATGCGTCTCCTGAACGCAGGAAGGGAAGTGCGAGGCAAGCCATGCCGGAAGTTTTCAGAAATTTGCCGCGTGTGAATCGGGTCGCCAAAGGAAGTCTCTCCGCTATGCGGAAGCCCCGAATCGATCAAGCGTGGAACCCCGCGAGGATTTTTCGTGCGGCGAAATTATACCCCGGGATGCCTTAGTAGGGCCCACCTGCTCAGGCGGGCCGCCTCGCCCCAATAATTTTCCGCCCGGGCTGTCGATTGACGCGGCCCCCATTCGACTCACTGTTAGAGGTACGCTGGATGCCTGCGGGCTCAAAAACGGAAAACACTCCATCAACGGACAGGGGAGGGCTTCCCAGATGAAAAATCTCTTTGAAGCGGCGAGGGTGGAAGAAGTGAAGCAGCGGCTGGCGCGCTTGCAGCCGGATAGCCGGCGCCAATGGGGCAAGATGAATTCGGCCCAGGCGCTGGCGCACTGCACCGCGGCAATGGACTTGGCGATGGGGAAGATCTCTCCATCGCCGCGAATCTTCATTGGACGCCTGCTTGGGCCGATGGTAAAGAAGTCGCTACTGGTAAAGGGAGAACCCATGCGCCGCAACGCGCAGACCGAAAAGAGCTGCCTCGTGACCGATGAACGTGATTTCGCCGTGGAAAGGCAACGCCTGAGCGAAACAATCGACCGCTTCGCGGCCGGCGGGCCGGCAATCTGCACCAGCCAACCGCACTTCTTTTTCGGACCGCTGACTCCGGTAGAATGGGCGGCCTTGACGTATCAGCATCTCGACCATCATCTGCGCCAGTTTCAGGTTTAGGCCGGTGTGTAAGGTACCTCTGCCAAAATGGGGAGGGGGGGCGCTCCAAGGGCTGTAGGTTGTTGAAAATGGGATGGTTAAGTCGTGCAAAGGAGAGGACATCATGTCAACCATCAGGAAATTGATAATGAACCGAAAGCTTGTTGCGATGAATGCGTTGAGGGCCGTCGCGCTGGCTATCGTGCTGTGTGGGGTGAGCCACTCGCGAGCACAGGACGTCAAAACCCCGTATCCGAACATGGCGCCGATCGATCAGTACTTGATGGAGCAAAATGCCGAGATAGCCCTGGCGCGGAGCGCTGCCCCGGAATCCATCTCACGGGATGCCGAGGTCAGGGTCCTCGGACGGCATGGGTACGACACGGCGGTCAAGGGCAAGAACGGTTTCGTGTGTGTCGTGGAGCGATCGTGGATGTCTCCGTTTGACTTTCCGGAGTTCTGGAACCCCAAGATGCGAGGTCCGATTTGTTTCAATCCTCCCGCTGTGCGATCCATTCTGCCACTCACATTCAAGAGGACGGAGTTGGTATTAGCGGGGCTATCCAAAGCTCAGATCGTCGAGGGTATCAAGGCTTTCGATGCGAAGGGGCTGCCGGCTCTGGAGCCCGGCGCGATGTGCTACATGCTGTCGAAACAAGGATACCTGAACGACTCCGCCGGGCATTGGGTTCCGCATCTGATGTTTTACGTCCCGCTTACCGATCCGAAATCCTGGGGAGCGGATCTGCCGGGCTCTCCAGTACTGTTGAATCCGCAATTTCAAGGGGCTCCGGAGCCAATAACTGAGTTCATGATTCCGGTGCTCACTTGGTCGGACGGAACGCCTGCGCCCGCGGATGCACACTGAGCGCTAAGCTCTGATCCGGGGTGGTAATCAGTAATCAGGGATCAGTAATCAGTAATCAGGAAGCGAAGAAGAAGCGGAAACCCCAAGACCCAGGTACCAAAAGGCGGAACCTGGGCCACCCGCCGGGACAGAGGTTCGTTTTTCTTTGAAAGTTGTATCGAGAGTTCCATGGAAAGTGGGTAGACACAAATACCAAGAGCTGAGTCAATCTGAGAGGGTGGCATTAGTTCAGTCTGATTCCGGAGGGGACGATGAATGCGTATCGGCGAAATGGAGTTCAAGCATTGTTGAGAATTGGCTACCGCCGCAATTCAAAAGGGGGCATCGTGAGTATTCGTCGCCTTTCAGTCATGATCGCGCTGCTAAGTCTGTGGCTGGCAGCGCCTGGACAGTCGACCGCACAATCGCACCAGGATTCGAGCCCCGGGATCAATCAGACAGACAATGCAGTCCCCGGTCTTCACGACTTCGACTTCCTGGTTGGTAAATGGCAGGCCCATCATCGAAAGCTGAAGCAGCGACTCGCCAATAATCACGAGTGGATCGAATTCGAAGGCACATTGGTGAGTCAACCGATTATGGGGGGTTATAGCAATCTGGACGATACAGTGCTCAGCGTTCCCGGTGCTCCCTATCGCGGTGTCGCTCTGCGGTCGTTCGACCCGAAGACCCAGAAGTGGTCAATCTGGTGGCTCGACAGCAGGACACCATCCGGAGCATTGGATCCGCCGATGATTGGAGGCTTCCACAATGGCGTGGGCACTTTCTATGGGTATGATACGGTCAAGGGAAAGCGAGTTCGGGCGCGCTTCATCTGGTCCAACATCACTCCGACATCGGGCCACTGGGAGCAAGCGGACTCGCCAGACGAGGGCAAGACCTGGGAGACAAACTGGGTGCAGGACATCACACGAGTTCGCTGATCGAGGGGATCGACAAAATAGGAAGAATAGCATCGTGGACCCAAGCCAAAACTAAAACATTCGAGAATGGATGAGATCGGACTCAAGTTCCACCCGGATGTTGGCCAGTTCTTAGCCGACCCATCTCCACATAAGTAACCAAAAACGGAACCCGGGCCACCCGCCGGGTTGTGGGAGGGAAGCCGGTCCACCTCGTCCGAATAGAAAACCTCCCTTCTGTCCCCCTCTGCCAAAGCGCTGCACAAATCGATACTTATGCTTCCGTATATGTGAAAAGGGCTGCATGTCCCTCGACCCTGGCATTTGTGGAATGCACCCTTTTGGGAGCGTAAACCGCTCTGTTTTCAATGCCATGCCACCGCAGTCGTTTTACTCAGTCAGCCGCGCGCGGGGCGCTGCGCATGCTAGTAAAGCAGAGCTTTCTGCGTCCCAAGGAGGACAATACCCAGTTCAGCTAATAAGGAGTAGACAAGATGAAAAATAGTCCGAAATTCCTTCCTGTGGTTTCCCTGCTGATTCTTGCCCTGGCTTGCTCGTTGCCCGCCCACGCAGACACCATCATCACCATTGCAGCGGCGTCGGGCACCGACCTGTCAAATGTCCTGGTCGGCGATGTGATCACGTTCGATGTATTTGCCAGCACCACCGATACGGTGTCCGAGTCCTTCTCTAGCTACCCGGATATTCATATTTTCTGGGACCTCTTTTCCCAGGGGACAATGAATCTGCTCTCCTTCACTTTCGCTCCGGGGGTTTTTAGCGACTTCCAGACGGACCCGATCATCGCGACAGCGACCTTCCAGGCAACGGGCGCCGGTTTGGACGGGGTGTTCATCGGCTGGCCGGATTGCACGGGGTTGCCGACCAATGACTCCGGATGCGCGATTACCAATTTGGGCGCAACCCGGCCGGCGGACAGCAACCATATCAACTTCACGATTGGAACCCCGGAACCCAGCAGCCTTCAGTTAGCGGCCACGGGTTTGCTGGCGTTCGGGATCCTGATGCTTGCGTTTCGGCGGAACACGATCGCGTGAGTCGGCGGCGGGCGTTGCGCGGAGGTAATCAGTAATCAGGAAGCGATCGCTCATTACGGATATTCGTTCATTCGGAAACGACGGAGAGTGCGCCATGGTCCTTGCGGCTGGGGCGGACGGTGATTTCAACGTCGTGGCGCAAAGCCGTGAGGAACTCGATGAGGCGTCCAACCGAGAAGTTTCCCGCGCGGTTGCGCATCAGCAAAGAGACCTGAGGCTGCTGCACGCCGAGGATTTTGGCGATTTCGACCTGTGTCATGCCGCTGTCCTTGAGGATGGAATAGATTTGCAGGGTGAGGTGGGCCTTGAGGAGTTCCTGCTCGGGATTGGGAAGGCCAAGGTCTGCGAAGACGTTTCCGCTGCCCTCGGTTAGGCGGGCGATGCGCTTGCGTGTTTTTCTGGCTTTGGTGTTCATTTTAGTTCTGCCTTTCTCGATAGTCCCGCTCGGCTGCGACGAGCCGCTGTTTAATCAAATCGATTTCCTTCGCCGGTGTGGCGATGCCTTTCGTGGATTTCTTCTGAAATACGTGCAAAACATAGATGGCGTCCTGGAAGCGCACCGTGTAAACGGCCCGCCACGCATCACCATGATGTGAAGCCACAATTTCGAGCACGCTGGCACCGCCGAAGCCTTTTAGTGGCTTGGCGGCGGGATCGGTCTTGCCCTCCTGGGCTGTAAAAAGTGCGTGTCCGATGTCGATCCTGACCGGACTGGGGAAAGAGCGCAAATCCCTGAGGGAAGTTCCAATCCACCGGACGGGCTTCCGCGCCTCTGCCATGGCCATATAAATATACTTATAAACATATAGATGTCAAGGGCCGCTTGGATGCCCGCCGCGGCCTCCTCTTCGACCGCCGCTCGGCTTTCAACGGTCTACTCCGATGAACTACTCTTTACATCTCCCGAAACGATCTCATCAGAAGCGGAGTGCGGAGCTATTGCGGGATGAGAGGAGATTAGTGCAATGAAGCGTGCGATCCTATTGGTCGTTGCCGTGGTGGTTGGTTTTGCATGGCACGGTTCGGCGGAGACGGAGCAGGCGAATTCTGTGCAGCAGGAAATTTTGGGGACATGGAAGCTGGTTTCGTATGTGAGGGAGGAAGTTGCGTCGGGGGCGAAGTCTGACGTTATGGGGGCGCATCCGTCCGGGTACATCAACTATGGGCGGGACGGGCGGATGATGGTGATGATTGTTGGCGGTGACCGCAGGAAACCTGCGGGGGCGGTGGCTACTCCTGAGGAAGCGCAGGCTTTGCTGACGAGTATGCTCGCCTATGCCGGGACGTATACGATCGACACGCAAGCCAAGATCGTGGTGCACCACGTCGAAATATCCTGGGACCAGTCTCGTACGGGGACGGACCAGGTGCGAAGTTACGAGATGGAAGGGAAGCACATTACGCTTACTACGGAGCCTTCGGCGGACCCGGCTACCGGGAAGACAACGGTGCGGACATTGGTGTGGGAAAAATTGGAGTGAGGCTCGCTAGCGGTTGGTAGGGCGGGTCACCCGCCAACGTGTGCATTTTTAAATCCGCCCAGGAGATCGGGTGGCGCAGATTGAGAACCAAAATGCGGGGAAAAAGAAAAGTCAAAACCCGCACCCTGAAAGGCGCAGGGTGCGGCACCCAAATTCGACTTAGTGCGTCGCGTGTACGCCGCTCGCCTGGGGGATCTGTCGCCCCGACGGGGCTTAGAAATTATGTCTGGGGTCCCAGTGCTCACGCACTGGGCTAAATTCTGTCGCGCCTCCGGCGCTTTGGAGGGGGTCGGAGAAACCTCCTCGCCGTACAGAGGCGCACGCAAACGTCAAAATCCGCACCCTTGAAAATCACAAAGGTGCGGCACCCAGTAAGAGAATTGCGGGGCGGCGCTACTTAGCGCCGGCGCCGGCTGGGCCGGGGGTCTGGTGACGCCAGCCCACGGACTTGGGGCCGGGGGAAACGCCGGCTTCGGCGCGCGCGGACTCTGCGCGGGCGTTATCCTGGGATTTTCCGCGGTGGAACAGAGATCTCTTGCCGCTGTCGGACTGGCTCTTCTTAGGTTTCTCTACCTTAGCAGCGGCGGGGGCCTTGTCTTTGTGGTGACGGTGAAGGGGCCAGATGGTGCCTGTGCTGGCAGCCGAAACCGGACCGAGCGCGCCAAGCGCGAGTGCGAAGCAAACAACCAAAAGGAGTCTCTTCATAGTGAGGACCTCATCTAGACCCTTTGTAACATTCGGGGTGGGGAGCGACTACTGTACGGAAGGACGGTTTTGCGTGGGGGGAACCGGGAGAAGAGGCTGGGGGAGAAAGAGAGGAAAACGCCATTCGGGAGAATCATCCCGCAGAACCCGCGAGATGGAGCAGAGCTGGCGTTCCCAAGGGAGAGCGGCCCGCCACGGTCGGAGGGCCCTACGGACCTCGAAGAACGCCAAGAACACAGACTGAAGTCTGTGCTACCGGCGTCAGCCTTTGAACATGGTGCGGAAGGCGTAGAAGAGGAGGCCGGAAAGAGTCATCGCGGCGGGCAACGTCAGCACCCATGCGAGGAGCAGATTACGCACGGTGCCCATCTGCAAGCCGGAAGAGTTGGCCAGCATTGTTCCGGCAACACCCGACGATAAGACGTGCGTGGTACTGACAGGGAGGCCCAAGCCATCGGCAGCGCCAATCGTGGCCATGGCCGTGATCTCGGCTGCGGCCCCCTGAGCGTAGGTGAGGTGGTTCTTGCCGATTTTTTCGCCGACGGTGACGACGATGCGCTTCCAGCCGATCATGGTGCCGAGCCCAAGCGCCAGGGCCACGGCGACTTTTACCCACAGAGGGATGAAACGCGTGGCTCTGTCGATGTGGCTCTTGTAATTCTTGAGGACCGCGACGTCAGCGGCGGCGAATTGCGGTTTGCCGGACTTCTGCATCAGCCGCAACGCTTCGCTGACCAGGTACATGTCGTTGCGGAAGTTGCGGACGTGCTCGCGAGGAACAGCGGCGAGCTGCTTGAACTGCGACATTTCGGTGCCGATATCGTTGATGAGGACGCGCAGGGCCAGCATGGTGCCGGGCTTGAAGTCTTTCGTACGGATGTAGTCTGTGACGTCGTCGCGCGGGTCGCCGACGACCGCGGAGGGCACGACGTATTTGCCCACGGTGTCCGCCGCCTGACGTGACACGGCGATAAAATCCTCGGTCTGCCGGGGAGTGACCGCATGGTTCAACGCATAGGTGGTGGGAACCGTGCCGATCAAGATCAGCATGATGAGGCCCATGCCTTTTTGGCCGTCGTTGGAGCCGTGGAAGAAACTCACGCCGGTGCAGGTAAGGATCAGCAGGCCGCGAATCCAGAACGGGGGAGGCTCCGTGCCCTGCGGGGCTTCGTATAGCCGCTTGTCTTTAATCACCGTCTTCATCACCAGGAGCAAGCAGGCGGCGAGAATGAAACCAAAAATCGGGGAGAGCAGAAGGGACTTGCCGATGTTCAGGGCCTGCGCCCAATCGACGCCACTGGTTCCCGACTTCACGCTCATCAGTTGGTTGGCGATACCGACGCCGATGATGGAACCAATGAGTGTGTGGGAACTCGAAGCGGGAAGCCCAAACCACCAGGTGCCCAGGTTCCAGAGGATCGCGGCGATGAGCAAAGCAAAGACCATGGCGAACCCCGCGTTGCTGCCGACCTGGAGGATTAATTCCACCGGCAGGAGCGACACGATGCCGAAGGCCACGGCGCCGGTGGAGGTGACGACGCCGAAAAAGTTCCAGAAACCGGACCAGACGACGGCAATGTTGGGGTCCAGCGAGTGGGTGTAGATGACGGTGGCTACGGCGTTCGCGGTGTCGTGGAAGCCGTTCACAAATTCGAACGCGAGGGCGACGAGAAGGGCTACGCCCAGCAGGACGTAGGGCCAAGCGGAACCCAGGCTGATATTGCCGAGGTCGCGCGCGATGCTGGCTCCAATGAAGACCAACCCGAGGATCATCACGCCGCCGAAGATGAGGATTCCGATGCGGCTGGGGGCGCGATTGAGCTTTTCGTGTATGCCGAGTGGAGGGGTGGAGGTTGTGGTTGCCATATCGGTCCTTCATGAAACGAAAGTGTGTCCCGGGTGGTGCCAAGGTGAAACCCAAGTATGCAAAGCGAGGTAAGAGGGAGTGGTTATACTTGCGGGAGATTAACCAACGATGAATGCAGTATTTCTAATTGAAATCGGGGGCTCGGATCGCGCTTTGCGAATGCGGCCGCCGGATTACAGATGGATTTGGCGAGAGTGGCTGGCGGCGGTTTAGAAGACGCGGCCGAGTTGGAAAAACCATTTTTGGTGGCCGGTGTCGCCGATGCTGCCGCCGATGAGGATGGGACCGAAGAAGGTTTCGGCGAGGACGCCGCCGGCGAAGTCCCCGGAAAGTTTCGGGGCGCCGAAGGGGTCGCCATACATTTTGCCGACTTCGGCAAAGCCTGTGAGGTAGACCTGTTTGCCGACGAACGTGGGCAGAGTGAAGACTTTGTGGAGGTAGCCGGTGCGGCCAATGAAAAATTGGTTGCCGATGAGTTCGTTAAGGCCGTAGGCGCTGAGGCGGCCGACTCCGCCGAGAAAATAGATCGGAGCGCCAGGTGAAGAGTGGCCGAAGGTGGAGGCGCCGTTGGCGGTGAAGAAGAGCGAGCCGTGCGAGCTGACGGGCTGAAAGTATTGGACGAGGAGTTCGAGCGAGGGGTACGCGGTGCTGGAGATAGGGGTGGTGTCGAACCACTCGAAACTGGTTTTGAGGTAGACGCCGCGCGTGGGGATGACGGCTTCATTGGTGTGATCGAGAATATAGCGAGCGTGGAAGGAGCCGACGCGGCCGTTGGTGGAAGGGAAGTCGGGGGCGCCGAGGCGCAGGGCATAGTCCTGGTAGCCGACGCCGTAACCGACGCGGATTTCGTTGAAGCGGCTGAGGGAATAGCCGAGATCAACGCCGGTGAGAATGTTATCGAGGCGGTAGATGGCGCGGGGGTCGGAATTTTTGTAGACCTTGAAATTGGTTTGGCTCGCGTCCACGTAAGGCGAGAAAAACCATTTCCCGAGAGGCTGGAATGGACGGTAGAGCTCGGAAGCAATGCCGTAGGTTGCGCCAAAATGCAGATCGGTGCGCCACTCAGAGCGGTAGCCCAAGACATCCATCGCGGTGATGCGTGCGCCCATGGTGAAATCGACGTCCTGCGGCTCGCTGCCGTTGATTTCGACGAAGGGTAGGAGGAAAGGCGGCGCATAAGTTTTTTCGTGCACGCGAATGGAGAGGCCGTTGTGGTTTCCGTCGTTGACGACGGAATAGGTGATGCTGTCGTAGCGGCCAATGCCGGTAAGCCGGGTGAGGACTTGATCGAGCGATTTGGTGTCCAGGGGCTTGCCGACAAAATTCTTCAACAGGTGCTCGATATTCTTTTGGCCCTCGGGATCCACACCCTCGACGCGCACAAATTCGGGTACCCCCGGCGCGCGGCGCATGCGGGAATTTTTCTGCTGGAGATATTCGGCCCAGGCGACATCGTCGAGCGAGTAGGCTTTCAGGATTTGGGCCTTTTCCTGGGCGGCGTCGTAACCGCGCTGGATGAGTTGTTCCGTTTTCTGATAGTCAGTGGAGGAGAATTCCGCCACGTTGGCGTTGACGATCAGGTCGGCGCCGGCCATGCCGCGAATTTCGGTTTCGGCGATCACCAGCGCTACCGAGCGGCCCAGGACGGAAAATGCGCCCTGAATTTCTTTTGCGGTGGCCGGCGAGAGTTGCAGGTGAACGGCGATAACCACGTCGGCGCCCATATTGCGGACGACATCGGTAGGGAGATTGTCGACAAGACCGCCGTCGACAAAGATTTTGTCGCCCTGGCGGACGGGAGCGAAGACGCCGGGAATGGAAATCGTGGCGCGCATGGCATCGGAAAGAGAGCCGCTCTGGAAGACGTAAGACTTGCCGGAAATCAGTTCGGTGGAAACGCAGCGAAAGGGAATCGGGAGATGGTCGAAGGAAGGAATGTTGGAGAATTCGATGGTATCGCGGTCGATGAGGAGATTGATCTGGTGGCCGGTGTTGAGTCCGGGAGGGAGTGCGGCGCCGTGTTTCAGGCCGACCTGAACGGAATTGGGGACGGTGCGGGCGTCTTCTTTGCGTCGGAAGGAGAGGTCTTCGTAGGGAGTGCCTCCGCCGAGAAGCAAGGGCCAATTGGCGGTGAGGAGGATTTGCTGCAAATTATCGGCGGACTTGCCGGTGGCGTAGAAACCGCCAACGAGGCCGCCCATGCTGGTGCCGGCAAGGTAGTCGATGGGAATGTGGTGCTCTTCAAACCATTTCAGAACGCCGACGTGGGCTTCCCCAAGCGCGCCGCCGCCTTCGAGGGCTACACCGATTTTGGGGCGAGAAGAGGGTGAAGGTTTTGCTTCCGAGGAGGAGGCAGCGGAGGGAGGCGGAGGCGCTGGCGTTTCCTGGGCGAGGCAGATGCACGCGAGACAAAGGGCGAAAAGCGCGGAGAGTGATAGGCGCACGGTGGACCCTTTCTGGTTATCGGCTGAGCGGAGGAAATCTGTTCGTCCCCAATGTTACCTGTGTTTGGGATAGTGGCAAGCGGCTTAGCGTTGACGATTTGAAGAAGTATCCATCTTAGGTAGACTGCGGAAAAGAAATCAGACGTTGCACTCGTCTTCCGGATGGCGCTGGCGGTGGGCGAGAGCTACGCCGGCGAGGACGAGCACGCCGCCGAGGATTTGCGCGAGGCTGAGAGGTTCGCCGAGGAGAACGGCGGCCATCGCGGCGGTCAAAGGACCTTGCGTGAGAAGGCTGATGGAAGTGAGCGTGGCGGGCAGATGGCCGAGCGCATAGGTGAGAAACAGATAGCCACCGAGTTGGGAGATGAGGCCGAGGCCGAGGACGGCCCAAATGGTGCGGCCGTGGGGTACGCGCAAGGAGATGCCCATGACGAGATTCATCAGCAGGAGGGCGATGGTGCTGGAAATCATCGCCAAGCGCAGGAACGCGAGCGTGCCGGTGGAGTTGCGGATTTTTTCGGTGACCATGAGGTAGACAGCAAAGCACGCGGAGGCGGCGAGCGCTTCCAGGTCGCCCAAGCCGATACGCGCGTGGTGCGCGAGGTCGGCCCACAGGATGACGGCCGCGCCAGCGATGGCCAGCAGGAGGCCGAGCCAGAAGGCCCGCGCGGGGCGCTGGCGAAAAACCAGCCAACTGAGGAGTCCGACAAAAATGGGAGTGTTGTTGCCGAGCAAGGTGGCGTTGGCGGCAGAAGTCTGAAGGATTCCGGTGTTGTAAAAGGCCAGATCGAAGGCGAAGAAAAGGCCGCCGAAGGCGATGATGCCCAGGGTGCGGGCATCCAGCGATGGCTTGCGGCGGTCGAAGAAAAATGTCGGCAGGAGGACCATGGCGGGGATCAGCATGCGGTAAAAGGCAGAAGCCGGTCCGGGGATGTCGGTCCAGCGAACAAAAATTGCGGACCAGGCAATGCAGACGACACCACCGAACAGCGCGAGATACGCGGGCAGATGCTTGCTGTCGGCTGTTGTCGTTTTTGTGATGACCGCTTCGGTTGCCAAGGCAGAATTCCTCCGGTGCGAACCAGTATCCCACGCGCTGGAGAGACGCACAGGTGCCGAATTGGCCTCCTTGCGGCGGGAAGGAGTTGCCGCGACCTTTTCCAGGGACTAGGGTTGAAACCAGGCGCGGGATAAAGGCGTCAAATATATTGAACGTAATTCGGACTGTCCGTCTATGGCCGAGCAATTTCCCAAACTGCCTGTAATTCTGGAGCCGCTGCCGCCGATTGTGGAGCCGAAGGTGGGCGTGTTGCGGTGGGTATTTCGACTCCTGCGCTGGTCCACGTATCTGGCCACCGTCGTCACGTTGATTCTGTTGCTGCACAAAACGGCTCCGCCTGCGGTGGTTTCCACGCCGGAAGCCGCAGCGAGCGCGGAACAAAAAGTTTCGCAGGTTGAGCAGAGCGTTTCCCAGGGCCAACCTGCCACGCTGCGCCTTGACGAGAGCGAGCTGAACTCCTATTTGACCAGCCACCTGGATCTATTGCCGCCGTCACCGGCGCCCAAGCAGGATGGCGGAGAAGGAGCGCCAAGTGCGGCCGATGTGGAGGAGGCGCGCTCGTCAGTGAGAGACCTCAAGGTGCAGATGGAAGGCGACCAGGTTCACGCCTATCTGGTCTTTGATCTTCATGGGAAAGAGATGAGCCTGGACCTGGTGGGAAGACTGGGAGCGGCCGACGGATATCTTAAATTTGAACCGGTCAGCGGCCACATCGGATCGCTGCCGATTCCGCAGTCGGCGCTGGTAAGCGCGGTGAGGCAATTAATGGAATCGCCGGTAAACCGCGAGAAGCTCAGGTTGCCATCGGATGTTTCCGATCTGCACATTGAAAACGGGGAATTGGTCACCACTTACCGGTAAAGCTGGCTTCCGCTTACGCGTCGCCAGTGTCTCGAATCACGGCCGCCCAATAAATCCACAGCACAGTGCAGATCCCCAGGCAGAGCCTTGCGTCGATGAACGCCGCGAGCGTGGCGAGCAGATAGAGCGGCGGGCCGAGACGATAGTTGCGGTGCGTGGTTTCGATAAATTTTGCGGACGCGTTGCGCGAGAGCAAGTGCGGGCGGAAGGCGCCGTAAATAAACAGCGAAAAGCAGAGCGCGACCAGAACGAAGGTGCCGGCGTAAAACGCCGCGGCCATTTTTGCGGCGGGCGTTTGCAGGTAGGCGGCGAGGACGGAAGTAGGGTAGGGAACAAAGGTGATGAGAAGCAGCAGGCAGCCATTGCTGAAATGCAGGCGCGAATCGGTGCGATGGACATTGCGCAGGATGGCATGGTGATGCATCCACATGATGAGGATGGTGAAGAAACTGGTGACCAAGGCGAAATAGCTGGGCCAAATCTGGAGCAGCGCCTTGCCGAGCGCGGCAGGGGTTGCGCCGGCCGGCGGGATGGAAGGGACTTTTAGTTCTAGGACGAGCAGGGTGATGGCGATGGCGAAGACGCCGTCGCTGAAAGCTTCGAGGCGGCCGGTTTCCTTTTCGTCCTGGGTGTCGGGTTGTGGTTGCATGGGGAAGCGATTCGAAACTGGTAACAGGGTAGCAGTGAAGGACGGGAATTCGAAGTGATGGGGGGATGGATTGCAGTGTCGTTCGGAATGGGCGAGCTGAAGTTCGCCGCTACTTGGGGAGAAACGTCGCAACCTTACTAGAATTGTGTAGGGATTTTCTTATCGCGGTATACTTAGCAACCGTAGGATCGCCTGGGGGACTGCATGGACGACGAGAAGGTCGGCGGGGAGAAGAATGACCGCGAGCTGGGGATGAATCGCGAGATCACCCGGCGTGATTTTCTGAACGGTGTGGCGATGGGAACGGGCGCCACGATTCTCGGCGGGGCGATTGGCGCAGAGCAGCTTTTCGCCGCGGCGGCTTTCGACGAATTCGCGCCTGAAAAAGCCCCCGACTATTATCCGCCGGCCCGGATGGGTATTCGCGGCAATCATGATGGATCGTTCAGCTTCGCCCACCGGATGCGGGACGGCGAATCGGCAAGCTCTCTCGGCGATGCCGTCAACACCGGAGAGACCTACGATTTGGTGATTGTGGGGGGAGGCATCAGCGGGCTTGCAACGGCGCATCGGTTTCGGCAAAAGGCGGGGAGCAGCGCGAAAATCCTGATTCTGGACAATCATGACGATTTCGGCGGCCACGCCAAGCGCAATGAGTTCCAGGCGGGCGGCCGAATGGTGCTTTCCTATGGCGGCACGCAATCAATCGAAAGCCCGGGCAGGTATAGCGCGGAAGCGAAGACCCTTTTGAAAGAGATCGGGATCGAGACGCAGAAGTTTTACAAGGCGTACGATACGAAACTTTATGCGGAGCGGGGCACCGCGGTTTTCTTCGACAAGGAAACGTTCGGCGAAGACCGCCTGTTGACCGGGATGAAAGCCACGCCGTGGCCGGAATTTCTGGCGAAGGCGTCGCTTTCCGACGCCGTGAAGAAGGATATTGCACGGGTTTACACGGAAAAGGAAGACTACTTGCCGGGAATGACGCGCGAGCAGAAAATCGCGACGCTCAGCAAAATCAGCTACGCCGACTATTTGACCAACCACTGCCACCTGATTCCGGAAGCGCTGCCGTTTTTCCAGACGTTTACGCACGATCTGTTTTGCGTGGGGATCGAGGCGGTTCCGGCTTTTGCGTGTTACGAAGCCGGCGACGACTACGGGTCGTTCACTTATCCGGGATTCGATGGGTTGGGATTTCCGGAACACGAAAAAGAAGAGCCTTACATTTTTCATTTTCCGGACGGAAATGCTTCCGTGGCGCGGTTGCTGGTGCGTTCGTTGATTCCCGCTGCGGTTCCCGGGTCGACGATGGAGGATGTGGTCACGTCGCGGGCGAATTACGCGGCACTAGATGGGGCCGGGAATTCCGTGAGGATTCGGCTGAACAGCACGGTGGTGAACGTGAAGCACCTCGGCGCGAAAGAGGCCGCGAAGGAAATTGAAGTGTCGTACATGCGTGGAGGCAAGCTGAAAACGGTGAAGGGGAATTACTGCGTGCTGGCTTGCTACAACGTGATGATTCCTTACATTTGCCCGGAACTTCCCGAAGCGCAAAAGGAATCGCTTTCGTACCTGGTGAAAGCGCCGCTGGTTTACACGCATGTGGCGCTGCGCAATTGGACCGCGTTCGAGAGGCTGGGGATTCACCAGATTGTGGCGCCCGGGGGATATCACACGTACACGGCGCTGGATTTTCCGGTGAGCCTGGGCAAGTATCAGTTTCCGACCAGGCCGGAGGAGCCCGCTGTGCTCTTCATGCTGCGCACGCCATGCAAACCGGGTTTGCCGGTGCGAGACCAGAATCGCGCGGGGCGCGCGGAGCTTCTGCAGACACCGTACAGCGTGTTCGAACGTAAAATTCGCGAGCAACTGACGGGGATGCTGGGCGGGGCCGGCTTCGATCCTGCGCGAGATATTGAGGGCATTACTGTGAACCGGTGGGCGCATGGTTATGCATTCACGCCGTTTGGCCTGGATGTGCCGCAGTGGAAGAGCGGGCAAGAGCCGTGGGTGCTGGGCCGGCAGCGGTTCGGACGAATCGCAATCGCCAATTCAGATGCGGGGGCGAGCGCGTACACGGATGTGGCGATCGACCAGGGTTTTCGTGCGGTCAATGAAATCCTCAGCCGTTAATTCTTCAGAAAGTTCCGCAAATGTCGGCCGCTCCACGTCCGGTGGATAGCCTACTATCGTTACTGATTGCCGGTACATCCGGCGGAGGCTGAGAGGTTTCGGATTATGCAGAAAATAATCCCACTGGGCGCGGTGCTGTTGATCGCGAGTGTTGCTTTTTCTGTGCGCGGGCAGGGCGGCGCGAACGACGACGCCGGGCGCATTCAGGCGCTGGAACTGGCGTGGAACCACGCGCTGGAAGCGAAGGACGCGAAGGCATTGGACATGCTGCTTGGGAACAACATGTTGGCCGTGGATATAGACGGAAGCGTTGCGAACAAGAACGAATTTCTCGCCAGCATCAAGGCGCCGGATTACCAGCCTTCCCAGGCGGTGATCGAGCAGAGCAGCGTGCAGGTGTATGGCGATGCGGCGGTTGTCGTGGGCATCTTCCGCATAAAGGGTATGGAAAAGGGAAAGCCTTACGTACATCGCGAACGATTTGTGGACACCTGGATCAAAACGAATGGGACCTGGCAGTGCGTTGCCACTACCAGCACGTTGATCCTCGCGAAGCAGCCGGCTGCCGATTGAGCGCGTCCTTCCGGAAGTTCGACTTAGGCTTCCGGCGTGCGGGTCGTTCGAGAAGTTACAAAGAGTTGTTCAAGATTACGAGGAGAATGAAATGTCCGTTCTGCGCTTAGGCATGGGATTCTTAGTGGCTCTGACACTGACGAGTGCGAAGTGTTCCGCGAACCCGCTACCGAAAACATCGGTGGAGGTGAAGCCATTCGGGGCCATTGCTTCGGGCGAGAAAACGGATCTGTACGTTTTGAAGAACAGCCGCGGGATGGTGGTGGCGATTACGAATTACGGGGCGACGGTTGTGAGCATCAAGGTTCCGGACCGCGCGGGGAAATCTGAAGATGTTGTGCTCGGCTACGAAACAGCGAAGGAGTATGAAGATGGCACGGCCCACTTTGGCGGCACGGTCGGCCGGTACGCAAACCGGATCGCGCACGGAAGCTTTACGCTTGCCGGTAAAACGTACACGCTGCCGAAGAACAACGGCGAGAATACGCTGCACGGCGGATTACACAGCTTTGACCATAAGATCTGGGCGGCCAAGGAAGTTGCCAGCAAAGATGGCACGGCGGTTGAATTCACATACGTGAGCCCGGATGGGGAAGAAGGATTTCCCGGCACGATGACCGTGACGGTGAATTTTACTTTGTTGAACGCGAAGAATGAGCTGCGGATTGAATACAGCGCCAGCACGGACAAGCCCACGGTGGTGAACATTACCAACCACAGTTACTTCAACCTTGCAGGGCAGGGAAATGGCGACATCCTTTCACAGACGCTGCAGCTGAATGCGAACAAGTTCACGCCGACGGATGCGGGGCAGATCCCGACCGGCGAGCTTCGCGATGTGAGGAACACGCCATTCGATTTCACGCGGCCGGTTGCGATCGGCGAACGGATCAACGCGGCGGACGAACAGCTGAAGCTGGGGCGAGGATACGACCACAACTGGGTGATCAACAGGAGGGCGGGCACATCGGCAGTTGAACTGGCGGCGATCGCGCGAGATCCGAAGAGCGGCCGCGTGCTGGAGGTGCTGACGACGGAGCCCGGCATACAGTTTTATACGGGGAATTTTCTGGACGGGACGGACCACGGCAAGGGAGGGAAAGTCTACCAGCAGCGGTATGCATTCTGCCTGGAGACGCAGCACTTTCCGGATTCGCCGAACCACGCTGGGTTTCCGTCGACGACGTTGTTTCCCAGCAGGCCGTTTCACTCCACTACGATCTACAGGTTTTCGGTGAAATAAAACGCGGAGCGGGGCTGGAACCGGGGAGGGAGAAAGAGGAAGAGTGGTTCCGGGGCCTGGACTCGAACCAGGATTCTAGGCTCCAAAGGCCCATGTGCTACCAATTGCACCACCCCGGAATGGTATGGACAACCCTATTAGTCTACTTGAGAGGCGGCGAGTGACAAAATCGTGATTTGCGGCGCAGCGCGAAAAAATCCCGAACGCGACGCCATGCGGATGGAAACAAATTCTGCTAAAGTTAAAAGGTTGCGCACCAGTGCGGAGAGGTGGCCGAGCGGTTTAAGGCGCACGCTTGGAAAGCGTGTGTAGGTTAACCCCTACCGTGGGTTCGAATCCCACCCTCTCCGCCATGAATTCCGTGGTCCCGGTTGCACCGGGATTTCGGCTGCGGGCTCAGACGCCCGCAAATCGCCTCAAGTTCGAATCCCACCCGCGGCTCCAACAGTTTTACTCTCCTTGTTTATCTGCATTGCTCGTGTTCCCCAGAGTGGCCACGGCAAATCCGCAAGACAAGCCCCCCTGCCGCTCGAAAAGGTAACGGGAACGATCAAATGTGGGGGGGGAATAAAGGTAAAATCAAAACCCGCATCCTTGAAACCATAAGGGTGTGGCACCCAAAACCGTCCTAATCGTTAATCTGTCGGCCATCCGCCTGTGGGTTGCTGGAAGAAGGAATTAGCTGTGCCATCGAAGCCTTCTTCACAAGGACGGGCACAGTGCTCCCCTTCTGTGCGGTTTGTTAGTGTCTGTATGGATACTGATCTCCTACGTTCACATGTTTGGCTTCCAATTTGTAATGAAACACAATCAATTTTGCCTTGGTAGTTCCGCCTATTTGCCACCCGTAGGTTGGTCCAAGTTGCTGAGCGATGCGATTCAGAGCTTGCCGAACAGTAAGATTCCTAAACGAGGCGGTCCAAGCTTCCGCAAACCCCTGCGTTTGGCCTATCCCCATGTAGATTACGCCGCCGCTCGGATCGCCAGATTGACGGTCTATGGCAATTACGGCGTCGCCAACCCGCCGCACATCATGAAAATTCAAATCCGTCAGCGTGCGGCTAAAGAAGTAATTCGGATCACTCAAGCTGGTCTTGGGGAAAAAATTTGCGCCGTTGCCATCCCGTGCCCACCTGTAACGGGTGTCCAATACACAAAGCTGATCTAGAACCTCTGCCAAGGTCACACTTCTCATGCTTGCAGTCAGCTTCGGGTTCGTAACGGTTCCCTCTTCTGGGAGAACTCCGTCGATGGAAATCGAAATATCGAAGGATTGGTTAAGCTGGCCCAACGCCTCCCCTATTGTCTGGTCCCTAAGCTCAAAGCTCTCAACTTCCTGCTCGAAGGGATCAAACACGTGTGTCGTTGGTGTCTGCTTGAGCGGCATGTGAAACAGAACCACGAATAGAAGGCTGGATAATGCACTCACAAGTACACCCTCCTTGACGGAATCAACTGGTAGGCCCTAGGTTTGTTATGGTCGGCCCGGATGGTGACCAATTTATAGTGTTGTGCCGAACGATAAAGCCGCCGACCCCCAAGTATTGGTCTGCTGCACAACTTAGGTTGGGTGGCAAGGCCTGTGACGTGACCGGGGTTTTTTGTACCAGCGGGAGTGAGAGAGAATTCACTCTGGAGGGAAGCTGGTATGCCGATGAAGAAATACAAGCCGGAGCAGATCGTGACCCTGCTGCGGCAGATTGAACTAG